>ERZ808054.11-NODE-11-length-263851-cov-8.592701_pt1 | contig 263851 bp, 233 predicted proteins | sample MGYA00380201_ERZ808054 | MGnify/ENA primary metagenome ERZ808054 (study PRJEB31490, sample SAMN06133419) | mouse gut metagenome | isolation source: Z5_2 | host: mice | place: China: Chengdu | collected 2015-05 ...
GCAGATAAGATAATTGGTAAAGTTACCCAGATTATCGGTGCGGTTCTTGATGTGAAGTTCAGCGAAGGACAGCTTCCAGAGCTGAACGACGCCGTTAAGATTACAAGAAGTGACGGCACAGAGCTGACGATCGAGGTTGCACAGCATCTGGGTGACGATACAGTGAGATGTATCGCCATGGGACCTACGGACGGACTTGTGAGAGGAATGGACGCTGTTTCGACAGGCGCGCCGATCACGGTTCCCGTTGGTGAGAGTACACTTGGACGTATGTTCAATGTACTTGGCGAACCGATAGATAACAAACCTATGCCAAAGGCACAGGGATTTGAGCCGATTCACAGACCTGCGCCTTCATTTGAGGAACAGGCGACATCGACAGAAATGCTCGAGACAGGCATCAAGGTCGTTGACCTGCTTTGCCCGTATCAGAGAGGTGGTAAGATCGGTCTGTTCGGCGGTGCCGGTGTTGGTAAGACGGTGTTGATTCAGGAGCTTATCACCAATATCGCGAATGAGCATGATGGCTATTCGGTATTTACAGGTGTAGGCGAGCGCACCAGAGAGGGAAACGATCTTTACAATGAAATGACGGAGTCTGGCGTTATCAGCAAGACCGCCATGGTATTTGGACAGATGAACGAGCCGCCCGGAGCGAGAATGAGAGTGGGACTTACAGGTCTTACGATGGCGGAGTATTTCCGTGACAAAGGCGGAAAGGACGTACTTCTTTTCATCGACAATATTTTCCGATTTACACAGGCTGGTTCGGAGGTTTCCGCGCTGCTTGGACGTGTGCCGTCCGCCGTGGGATACCAGCCGACCTTGCAGACAGAGATGGGTGCTTTGCAGGAGCGTATCACTTCTACCAAAAACGGTTCCATCACTTCCGTACAGGCTGTTTACGTGCCTGCGGACGACTTGACAGACCCCGCGCCTGCTACAACATTTGCCCATCTGGATGCTACGACCGTTCTCTCACGTTCCATCGTAGAGCTCGGAATCTATCCGGCGGTAGACCCGCTGGAGTCCACGTCGAGAATCCTTGATCCCCGTATCGTAGGTCAGGAGCATTACGAGGTGGCGCGCGGTGTGCAGCAGGTTCTCCAGAAATATAAGGAGTTGCAGGATATCATCGCAATTCTCGGTATGGATGAGTTGTCTGAGGAGGACAAGATCACTGTAAACCGTGCGAGAAAGATTCAGCGATTCCTGTCACAGCCGTTCCATGTAGCGGAGCAGTTTACAGGTATGCCGGGCAAGTATGTACCGATCACAGAGACGATCAGAGGCTTTAAGGAGATCATGGAAGGAAAGCATGATGACATTCCAGAGGGACATTTCTTAAATGCCGGAACAATTGATGACGTAGTGGCAAGAGCGAGGTAGGAGGTGCTGCTATGGCAGAGAAGTTCAAGCTTACAATTGTGACGCCGGACCGCGAATTTTTCAATGAAGAGGCGGATATGGTGGAGTTCAATACAACAGAGGGCGAGATTGGCGTCTATGCTGGTCACGCGCCGCTCACTGTTATCGTAAAGCCCGGTGTCCTTGCGATCACACAGGGCGATACCGTGAGAAACGCAGCGCTTCATGCCGGATTTGTTCAGATATTGCCAGAGGAGATAACAATCCTTGCGGAGATTATTGAGTGGCCCGGCGAGATTGACGAGACACGCGCCAACGCTGCTAAGCAGCGGGCGGAGGGTAGACTCGCAGAGCGCGGCGGCAGCATCGACGTCGCAAGAGCGGAGGCGGCACTGATGCGTTCGCTCACGCGTATTGATGCGGCGAAGCTGAAATAAAAAATTGAGACGAATATAGATTGAACAGTCAAAACGCGGTCATATGACCGCGTTTTGACGTTTAGGAATATTTACTTGATTTATCCTATAATATCCGCACTAGAAATTGTGCCATCAATCTTCGCGTAAATGACAATCGCATGATCTGTAAACATCTCGTCGGCATCATAGTACACAGTTATGCTGCCCTCTTCGTAAACCTCAATGCTCGCAATAGACAGCCTGCGCAGGAACTCGTCTCTCTGAATGGGCATTTCCACGTCAAAGTCATCGTCGCTGTATTCATACCAGTCATTCGCAAGTTCTAATAGTTCATCGGCAGAAAACTGGCGGAACTTATCATCCCACACCTCCCTGTCCCGGTACAGTGTCTGAAAATGTGCATACGCCTTCTCGGCGGTTTCGCCGTTCTCCTCGTCGGTTATCAGGTAGACATTGCATTTGGTGCCTCGCCAGTCCGCCGTGCCCACAAACCATGAATACTCGCGTTCGAGCAGGAAAGTGCCAAGTGTGCTGTCCTCGATCGTCACCGGTGTTGACACATGCTCTTTGATTGGATTAAGCTGCGGGTCAGAGACATTTTCTTCGAGAATGTCAAGAAGCAGATAGTATTCTTTTAATTTTTTGTGTTTTCTTACACGGATGCGGTAAATCTGGAACTGCTCAAAGTCAAATCCCCAGCCTTTCCAAGGAGCACCGGGTATCATCCATTGCAGAATGCCTCTTTCCTGAGAGAGTTCTCCCGTCTCTAAATTGACAGAGGCAACAAAGTCTAGGGAAGGGACGATCATGTCATGTTCTTTATGGCCGCTGCTGACGCGCTGATTGGTCAGAACCAGCAGTTCTGTTATTGTGGTGTCATATTTACTTTCGAATTTTTTTACAATATTCATTGAGCTTGTCCTCCTCATGATGAAAGCGTATACGTTTAGTCATATTCCGCGCAGATATATTTGAAATCCGCAGTCTTGTCCAGCGCTGGCAATGCGTGCGCTTCGATGTGCTTGGACATGAGCTCTACTGCGTACTGGAAATTGGCGGAGCGACAATCTCCGGCGCAGCGCACCATGGTGCCAAGTCTCACATTATCGCCATTAATGTTCTCAGAGGGGTAGTCGCCAGCATTGTCCAGCACATCGCTGTCGCCGGGATATTTTTGTCTGATCGCTTCCATTTGTGCCGGGGTGCCAAGCTTTGCATGGTAATCCATACAGTCCCCGTCAGAGTAATACTCGATGAAAAGCCTTGACACAGTTTCGGTGCATTGTTTGAGCTGTTCAATGATGGCATCGGCATTCTGGACAGCGAATTTCTGGATTTCCTGTCTGGCGTGGTCCGCATTTTCATAGTGAATGTACAAAAGTGTTTCGTGACCACCTAATGTGGCAGTGAGGTTCTGGAGTGTCCCGTCCTCGTCGTAGACAGCGCGCAGTGTCTGGAACAGATCTTCCTCGGGAACGCTGTACAGCGTCATCGCACAGGACTCCTCCTCTAGGGGAACACTATAGTCGAGTATTTGATACTGCGTGTCATAGTCAAAAGAGATGGCATCGTCCGCGTCTGTATCCATGTTTTCTGCAAATTCGCTGACGCCGTAGACGCCTTCTTTGTAGCGGAGTGGTATGTTGGGAAATTCTGGCATTTGTGTATCCTTCCTTTCTGGTGTATTGGTTATGAATGGTATTATTTTAACATAATGTACAGGCTGCTGCAATAAAATTAGGACGTTAGAATGTAAACAAATGTTTGATATCGCGCCAAGGGTTTTATCTTCTTTTTGCAAATGGTTAAAGCAGTTGGACAATAAGTTAAAAAATGTAATGATGACAATATGGTATGAAAAAGTATTTCTCAAAAATATTTAGATAAAATGATGATATTATTTAAAATAAAAAATAATTTTTTGTGGATTTTAAATAATATATTTGTAAAAAAATGGCCAATATAACGAAATAGATGGAATCTACAAAAATGTATTGCAAAAAATACAAAAACCATTATAATTTAGATATAATTGAAATATTTTATTATTTACAAAAACAAAAAAGAAGATTTCAGTTACGAGTTTGAGATTGTTTAAAGAAGGAGGCAGAACAATGGATACACAGTTAAAATATAATGAGCCTTGGATTTTGCAGAGAGCAGATCCTTTCATTTGCAGGCAGGATAATGGGAAATACTATTTCACAGCGTCTGTTCCGGCATATGACAGGATTATACTGCGCTGTGCGGACACGCTGGCGGGAATAGCGGACGCTGAGGAAGTGACCATCTGGCACAAGCATGAATCGGGACCGATGAGCGAGAATATCTGGGCGCCGGAGCTTCACAAGCTCGATGGAAAATGGTATGTTTACTATGCCGGCGGAGAGAAGGAGGACATGTGGAATATCCGCCCATATGTGCTCGAATGTGCGGACGAAGACCCTATGACAGGCACATGGAGAGAGCTTGGAAAGATGCAGTGCGCAGATGAGGACGAGTTTTCTTTCCGTGCATTTTCACTGGATGCGACTGTGTTCGAAGATCATGGAAAGCGCTATTATGTGTGGGCGGAGAAGGTCGGCGTCGGCAGGCAGATTTCTAATCTCTATATCGCGGAGATGGAAACGCCCAATAAATTAAAGACGGTTCAGGTGCTTTTGACGACGCCGGATTACGACTGGGAGCGGGTCGGCTTCTGGGTAAATGAGGGACCGGCTGTCATCAAGCGGGACGGAAAAATTTTCCTCACCTACTCTGCAAGCGAGACTGGGGCGCCGTACTGTATGGGAATGCTCACAGCGGACAGCGGCACAGACCTGCTCGACCCGTTATCATGGAAGAAGGAGCGCTATCCGGTGCTGGCTTCCGACGCTTCGATCGAGGTGTACGGCCCGGGGCACAATTCCTTTACCGTGGACGAGGAGGGAAATGATATTCTCGTGTACCACGCCCGCAAGGAGAGCGTGATCGAGGGAGATCCACTCTATAATCCAAATCGGCATACGATGCTGATGAAGGTTCAGTGGGAAAACGGCAGACCGGTTTTTGACTATAAAAATTAATTCATTACTAAAATAGTTTAGGAGGCACATTATAAAATGGCGAAGCTTTATATCAATGAGAAAAATCAAAAGGGACATATCAATGCAGAAATTTACGGCAATTTCTCCGAGCATCTGGGCAGGTGCATCTATGAGGGACTCTATGTAGGAGAAAATTCTGACATACCAAACACCAACGGTATGCGAAACGATGTCGTGGCGGCGCTTCGCGAGATGAAGCTTCCTGTTCTGCGCTGGCCGGGCGGCTGTTTTGCGGACGAGTATCACTGGATGGAGGGTATCGGGCCCAAGGAATCCAGAAAGAAAATGATCAATACAAACTGGGGCGGCGTGATTGAGGACAACAGCTTTGGCACTCACGAGTTTTTTGAGCTGTGCGAGCAGATTGGCTGCAAGACCTACATCAACGGCAATGTCGGAAGCGGGACCGTGCAGGAAATGTCGGAGTGGGTGGAGTACATGACCTTCGATGGTGTCTCCCCGATGGCAGAGCTTCGCAAAAAGAACGGCCATGAGAAGCCGTGGAAAGTCGATTACTTTGGTGTGGGCAATGAGAACTGGGGCTGCGGCGGCAATATGACACCAGAATATTACGCCAATCTTTATCGCAGATATCAGACCTTTGTGCGGAATTATAAAAAGGACGAGCACATCTTTAAAATCTGCGGCGGTCCCAATGTAGATGACACGTTCTGGACCGAGAAGGTGCTCAAAACCTGCTATGAGAATGCGCCGGAAGGCTCGCATGGTTTTATGGACGGTTTGTCAATGCACTATTATGTTCATCCTGAAGGATGGGAGAAGAAGGGCAGCGCCACAGAGTTTGACGAGAAAACATGGTATAAGACGCTGTGGAAGGCACTCTATATAGAAGATTTGATCAAGATGCACACTGCAATTATGGACCAGTATGACCCCGAGAAACAAATCGGTCTGATCTGTGACGAGTGGGGGACATGGTTCACCTGCGAGCCGGGCACCAATCCGGGATTTTTATACCAGCAGAACACGATGCGCGACGCATTGGTAGCAGGTCTGTCGCTCAATGTGTTCAACAAGCACTGTGACCGCGTAAAGATGGCAAACATCGCGCAGCTCATCAACGTATTGCAGGCAGTGATACTCACAGACGGACCAAGAATGCTGCTCACACCGACATACCATGTATTTCATATGTACAAGTATCACCAAGATGCAGAGCTTGTGGAGAGCTATCTGGACGGCACGAAGAAAATCGGTGAGGAGGCGGAGTACATGGTTCCGAACTTGCAGGAGTCCGTTTCAATGGACAAGGAGGGCGTCGTGACCGTCACGCTCAACAATCTTTCCACCACGGACGGCGAGGACATGGAGATTGTCTTTGCAGAGCGCCAGCCAAGCAGTGTGACCGCCGCCATTCTCACGAATAAAATGGACGCGTACAATACCTTTGACAACCCTGATACGGTGAAGGAGGCTGTGTTTGAGGACTTTACGGTAACTGACAGAGGTGTCACTTTTACAATGCCCGCGTGCAGCGTGGTACAGTTTCGGATTCAATAAAGCAATCGTCTCCCGGAATTTTCTTTGTGCCGGGAGACGATTTTAAAGTTATGGAGGATATCGTCTTGGGAGAACAGAATGAAAAAAAGCACTGTCTAAAGTGCCTCCTGCGCGAGATGGACAAAGAAGCCTACATGGAGAATCTATACGACTATATCCAGAGATTAGATGAGGATCTCAAAGCAGATCAGGCGCTCTATGAGGAGCGTCTGTCTGTCTGTAAGACGTGTGATTATCTCGAGGCTGGCATGTGCAGGGCATGTGGCTGCTTTGTCGAGCTGCGTGCGGTGATAGAGAAAAATGTGTGTTCATATGGGAAGTGGTAGAGGGCGCGGCACTATAGCTAATTCAGCTTTTTTTCCCACTGTACATAGAACGAATCGTGATCAGCGTGAGCTTCCAGAAAAGCCAGCCGACAGCCAGCAGGACAAAGCCTATTATAAATGAGATTGGAAGAAAGGCAGTGGCGCTGGCTTCGTAATGGTTTAACTGGATACCGATCTGCGATATTTCATAGCCTTGTAGATGCGCGGCGTACTTGACGATGCCCGCAATCGGACAGAGCGCACCCGTGAGCAGAAATACCGCCGCGCAGATGCTTGTAACAGGCAGAATCATCATGCCGCCAAGACCCACAAGACTGTAAAATGCAAGGAGTGCACTCACTTTGCGCCAGTTTAATCGGCTGTTTTTGGAAATTGATTCACCCAGATAGGCTTTTGCCAGAGTTGTGGGACTGCCAAGACGCTCGATAATCTGTTCTGATGAGACACCTTTCTGCTGTAGTTCCAGCATCTCGCTTTGAATTTCTTTCACAATGTCGATGCGCTCAGAAACTTCGATTGGTTTGAGATATTTATCTATTTGTTCCAGATAGTTGTTTAATGTTTTGTCTATTCCTTCCATATTTGTCATACTCCTTTCATTTCATTGATGGTATTGATCAGGTTCTCCCATTCAACAGACATTGCGGACAGGTATGCCAATCCCTTGTTTGTGATGGTATAATATTTCCGCGGTGGGAGTCCCTCTGTGCTTTCCTGCCACGACGAGGAGATATATTCTTCTTTGGACAGCCTTCGCAGCAGGGGATAAATCGTGTTTTCTTTGGCAGCCATAATCGGATAGCTTTCCAGCGTGCTGATCAGCTCATAGCCGTATGTGGGCTTTTTTTTAATTATTAATAAAATACAATATTCAAGAGTTCCTCTCTTGATCTGAGATTTCCAATCATCAAGATTCATATACTGCGCCTCCTTAATATACATCGTAGCACACAGTATATCAATTTGCAAGCATTTGATATAAAAAGTATTCTGATATTTGTTTGTAGCCAAAGACGGCGTATTTTGGGATAAACAGCGAACGGGGAAACGGTGATAGATCAGCGTTTGAGGAGCAGAAGCAATCGAGCTGGATTGGATGCTTCTGTCTCCTCAACGTGTTGGGATTACATTGCCTGCATTTTTGAGAATTTTATGCCTGTTTTCGCGCGGCATCAGGGGAGTCCATGGGGATTTGCGTTCTGACGAGCGCATTTGCTGTCGTCAGAAGAATATCCAGACTTCTCTCATCGCAGAGCGGGAGAAGTCTTAAAAGTGCCTGATATGTAGCGTTTGTCTCGTCACATTTGATATGAAAAATACAATCATCTGCGGAGATATCCAGCGTTCGGCAGATGTGATAAAAATTCTCGATGCTTGGGGAACAGCGGCAGCGTTCCAGATCCTTTTGAAAGGACAGGGAATAGTCTAACAGTTCCGCACAGGCTGCCTGGGTCAGATGTTTTTCCTTCCGAACTTTTTTCAGCGCATCACTGAACACTCGCGCATCGTTGATTGACAATGACATTGATATCACCTCCTAATAGTAGTGTATTGCCATACTTTATAAATGTAAAAGTGGTATAGACATGATTCAAAGTATGGTATCAAACTACTATATGCGAATCATATATTTTTTGTTTGATTGATTTTAAGGAGGGTGATCGGGATTTCTGAACTTCCACTTGATTAAATTGACAAAATATATTATAGTTATGATGGTAACAACGAATAAATTACCGAATTTCAGGCACAATAAGAAAAAAGTGTCAGGTATAAACAAATGACATAACAGGAGGAAATCAGAATGGTAGAGATAACGAAGGATATGACGATCGGTGAAATTTTGAGGACAAAGCCAGAGGTGGCGCCAGTGCTCATGGAGGCAGGAATGCATTGTCTTGGCTGTCCTTCCGCACAGGGTGAGTCCTTGGAGGAGGCTGCGATGGTTCACGGCATGGATATTGATGCACTCATGGACAAGATTGCAGCGCTTGCATAATACAAATACTGCTTTGACAGACAGGCATCAAAAAAAGTCTGCGACGAGTGTCGTGGACTTTTTTGATGTCTGATTCCATATTGTTTGACTATACGAGAGACAATGCCTGAATCGCCTTGTCTTTGATTACAGGCTCAAAATGTTCCTCCATATAGGCTTCATTCGCGGAGGCAAGTTTTTCCGGGTTTCCATATTCAGAAAGCATGTTGCAGATCTTGTTGAACTCTTCCGGTGTATGGTCTGATTGGTTTACAACCAGCAGATAACCAGAGGATTTTTCATTTTTGTAGAGCGAGTTCTTGCCGTTGTAATGCTGTACTAATATATGGGCAAGACGTGTCACTTGATTCAGGGACTCAAATCCATAGATTCGTGTCAGATCAATGCCGGCTGCCTGCTTTGCAGTGGCAGGGGACTTGAGCTTTGCCTTGTCAGCACCATTTAGTGTTTCGCCACTGGTCTCTGCGAGATGTCCGTCATGAATCTTCTTGAACAGGTCAAGCACGTCGTCAGCCCCCTCAGAGAGACTCTGAAGCATACTGTCGAGGGTGTTTCCAAGGTCCTCCTCCTCATATTCATCGTGAACGGAGGGCGCGAACTTTGAGAAACGTGTATCAAGCTCCTCAGGGTCCTCGACTTTGGTGATCACTAAGACAATACATTCAGAATTGAGTGGTATTGCTTCTATCATAAGTGGAATATCATCAGCATCAAATCCAAACTCATAGGAAGCCTGCTGCATCATGTCACGGAAGAGGTTCTTTGCCTTTTCGGTCCCATAGGCAAGCTCGCTGATCTTGAGCTCGCGGTCAGCCAAATCTGCTTTTGTCAGCGTGCAGCGAATTTGATGGTCATTAACTTTTTCGATTTTCATATTTTCACATCCTCACTATTTAATAATACCTTGTGTTCAAAACCCGCTTCGGCAGGTTTTGGCGCGGGATAGACAAATCCCTGCACTTCCATAGTGTCCGCGTACTGTCTAAAGCTGGTCTGTAACATGTCAGATGACAGACCTTCTCACATATATTATAATGAAGATATACTTTAGTCAATAGGGGAGGACAACAGTTTTTAAAAAATTTATTTTATCTCATAAAGCTTACTCAGCACCATGAAAAATGTCGAAAGATGAAGTTACTCTTTATATCGTCTGAAATGTAAAAATAACAGATGTTTTTGTGAGAAACTTGTATTAATTTTTACATTTCGGGCGAATTTTTACATTTCAATTTGCATAATTTTTCGGAATGTGTTAATAATGCTTGTATAAAGTGCGTCGAGAACAAAATCCGAACAGGAAGGAGGCTTTGTATTCTCATTGTCTTATTAGCTTGTGCTGATAACGCAAAATTATTTTTCCAAACTTTTCACAATGACAATCCAATATTGTGTACATAATGTTCTCACAGCTTTATAAGGTTTATATATCACGATATAGACTTTTGGTCTTTGGCATGTATGTGGTAAGATATGGCGGTCTAGTCTGTGGCGGCATAATGTTTGGACCCCTCTATGCATAGTATTGGCATATTATTTGCATATCATATGCAACCTGTATGCGGCGCCGTTCAGACGGTTTCAGCACATGCGCATTTTGGCAGAAATGGCATTGCTAACAAGACAATTATAGTTTATCATATGCAGCACAAAAATGATAGGGACTTTTTTTGGAAGTATATTGAATATTTTTGTATACTTCATGTCAAAATTTTGTTATAATGAGAACAATTGGGAGGTATCCGTATGAAAAAACGTATAATGACGGTGCTGGTGCCGATTGTTCTCATTTTTCTTGTGATCGCGGTGGCACTGGGAAGTCAGATTCTTGAACGGTTTACTTATTCGAAGAATCAGGCTGATTTAAATGAATATTTTCATCTTGCGCAGGCGGACGAGGTAGCAATGGTAGTACAGGATGCCATGGTCGATGAGAAAGCGCTTCTTCGGGGCGGCGTGGTCTATTTTGCGCTCTCGACAGTCGAGACGTATTTTACGGATCGTTTTTATGTTAATAGTATGGAACAGGTGCTGTTGTTTACGACGGATACAGACGTTATCCAGATCAATATAGGTGATGACAGCAATGTGATGTATGTGTCTGGCACAGGGCAGACGCTTGACTATCAGGCGGCTTTCTATGAGGGCGATACGCTCTATATCGCGGCGGACTATGTGAAACGGTACGCTAATTTTGACTATCAAGTGTATGATGAGCCACTGCACATGCAGGTATACACGGAGTGGGGCAGCTACACAGAGGCGGTGCTTGCCAAAAAGACAGCACTGCGCTACCAGGGCGGTATCAAGAGCGATATTTTGGTGCAGCTTGCAGCGGGCGATGTGGTGACGGTGCTCGATCAGATGGAGAACTGGTCGAAGGTCAAGACAGAGGACGCCTTTATCGGCTATGTGGAGAATAAATTTTTGACGGGTGAAAAGCAGGCAGAGCGGTCATGCAGCACCGGATTTCAGGAGCTTGTATACAAGAATGTCCAGAAGGAAGGCAAGATTAACCTTACGTTTCATCAGGTGTTTGAGGATGTCGGGGGAGAGTATCTTGCCAGCGCGCTCAGCTCGACTAAGGGAGTCAATGTTGTGTCACCGACATGGTTTCGGTTAAGCAACAACAGCGGAGACTTTGGAAGCCTTGCCAATGCGTCTTACGTTGCGAAGGCGCATGAACTTGGCGTTGAGGTCTGGGCGCTGGTGACGGATGTGGACAGCATGGACCAGTTTGGTGTGGAGATTGACTTTGTGGAGCTGCTCTCGTCGTCTGCAAACCGCAGGCATTTGATCGAAGGCTTGATGGCGCAGGTAGACACTTATGGACTTGACGGCATCAACATTGATTTTGAGAAAGTGCGCAGTGATTCCGGCATTCATTTTGTGCAGTTTCTGCGCGAGCTCTCGATTGAGACTAGAAAGCGCGGCGTCGTCCTCTCAGTGGACAACTATGTTCCATCTGAATACACGGCACACTACAACCGCAAGGAGCAGGGGATCGTTGCGGACTATATTATCATCATGGGCTACGATGAGCATTATGTGGGCGGCGGGGCGGCAGGTTCCAACGCATCGATCACATTTGTGGAAAACGGCATCGTGAATACCATGGAGGTCGTGCCGGCGCAGAAGATTATCAATGCAGTTCCGTTCTATACGCGAGTGTGGGAATCTGGACCGGATGGACTGAAAGCGTCAACACTCACGATGAGTGCCCAGGCGGATTGGATTGCAAGAACTGGTGTGACACCCGTATGGGTGGATGAATTTTGTCAGAATTATGCGGAGTATCAGGTGGAGGACACGCTGTATCAGTGCTGGCTCGAGGATGTGGAATCGATTCGGGTGAAGCTTCAAGTGATGCAGAGCCAAGGCATCAAGGGTGTGGCAAGCTGGAAACTAGGGTTGGAGATACCGGCGGTGTGGGATGCGATCGCAGAATATATGGGGCAGGCGTAAGTGGAAAACCTGCCCGTGTGCATAAAAGTCTGAAGCTGTGATAGAAGCGGTTTCAGGCTTTTTGTGCACACGGGTATCCAAAGGAACAATGTTAGCAGAAGCTGACGGACGCCCGGCGCGCGAGAAGGGGAAAGAGTTTTCTATCTGTAAAAATCTCTCTTGACATTGTGGAAGGAACTAGATATAATTTAAAAATGCAAATGATTTGCATTTTTAAATTATATCTTTATTTTGTATAGAAACTATTTTGATTGAGGAAGGATCTGAATCCTGGAATGAGGAATTTAAGAAAAGTTTTGTCGGCAGTCTCGATGCTGCTTCTCTATATAGGTATCTTATCTGGCTGTGCAGATCATACCGTGATGGGCACAGATGACAATCGTCTGCATATTGTATGCACTACATTTCCACAATATGACTGGATGGCAGAGCTGATTCGGGGGAATGAGGCGCAGTTTTCACTGACGCTGTTGATGGACCAAGGCGGCGACCTGCATAATTTTCAGCCGTCGGCGCTGGATATCGCGCGGGTGTCAGCGTGTGATTTGTTTGTCTATGTGGGGGGCGAATCGGACGTCTGGGTCGATGATGCCTTGAAGGAGGCGGTCAATCCAGATCTGCGCGTCATGAATATGATGGAAGCCATTCAGGGGCGGCTTGTCGAGGAGGAGCATGTGGAGGGGATTGATTCAGTCTGGCATGGCAAGGCCACGGATGGTCTGCATGGAACTGAAGAGTTAGAGGAAGAAGGTTTGCGGTTCAATGCGCACGAGATGCATGAACATGAACAGGAGTATGACGAACATGTCTGGCTGTCGCTTCGGAATGCAGAGCAGATTGTGGAGGGGCTTGCTGCGCAGCTGATGGCGATGGACAGCGAGAATGCACAGCTGTATCAAAGAAACTGTGAGAGATATACCGCTGCGCTGCGTGCACTGGACATTCAGTTTGAACAGGCGGTGCGCGATGGGAACAGAGATACTTTGCTTTTTGCAGATCGGTTTCCGTTTCGGTATTTTGTGGAGGATTACGGACTGAACTATTATGCGGCATTTAACGGATGCAGTGCGGAGACAGAGGCGGGCTTTGGAACGGTGGCTTTTCTGACAGACAAGATGGAGGAGCTGGAGCTTGATTTTGTCATAGTGCTGGACGGATCAGATGACCGACTCGCGCAGGTCGTGATTGAGAATACACAGGCAGGAAATCAACAAATCTGTGTGTTAAATTCTTTGCAGTCCGTCTCCCGCAGGGAGATTGAGGCAGGGATTAGTTATCTGAATGCGATGGAGGAGAATTTAAAAGTATTAAGAATGCTTTTGGCGTGATGGGAGGATGCAAGGTATGGCATACATTCAATGTGAAGATCTGATTTTGGGCTATGAAGGAACACCTGTTGCAGAGCATATCAGTTTTTCGGTCAATGAGGGGGATTATCTGTGCATTGTCGGAGAAAATGGTGCGGGCAAGAGCACCTTGATGAAAACGCTGCTGGGGCTGACACCGCTGATGGGAGGGCATATCGTGTATGGTGACGGGCTGGAAGCACATGCGATTGGATATCTTCCGCAGCAGACCTTTGTGCAGAAGGATTTTCCGGCGTCCGTGTGGGAGATTGTCCTGTCTGGCACACTCTCTCAGTGCGGATGGAGACCGTTTTTTCAGAAAGCGCAGAAACAGCTTGCCGAGGAGAACATGCGCCGTATGGATATCTGGAATTTGAGAAAGGAGTGTTACCGCGATCTGTCTGGCGGACAGCAGCAGCGTGTACTTTTGGCGAGGGCGCTGTGTGCATCCTCCAAACTGTTGGTGCTCGATGAGCCGGTGACAGGACTTGATCCTAGAGTGACGGTGGAGTTCTATCATCTGATCAGGACTTTGAATCAGGAGGGATTGACGATCATTATGGTGTCGCATGACATTCATGCCGCGGTGAAGTTCGCCAGTCATATTCTGCATGTGGAGAAGGAGAAGTCATTTATCGGTACGACGAGAGCGTACAGAGCCAGTGCGTTTTGGAGAGAATTGGGAGGGGAAATCGTGTGAAGGAGTCAATGGGAATTTTGGAAACACTGCAATTTTATCTGACATATCCGTTTGTGCGGTACGCGCTCATTGTCGGGACATTAATCGCGCTCTGCGCCGCACTGCTCGGCGTGACATTGGTGCTCAAGCGGTTTTCTTATATCGGGGATGGCTTGTCCCATGTGGCGTTTGGGGCGCTGGCGGTGGCAACGCTCTTTGACCTTGGCAGCACTTCGGTGGTGGTGATGCCTGTGACCGTTCTCGCCGCAATCTTGATTCTGCGGACAGGGCAGAATCCAAAGATTCATGGGGATGCGGCGATTGCCATGCTCTCTGTCGGATCGCTTGCTGTGGGGTATCTGGTGATGAATCTGTTTTCCACATCAGCAAATATCTCGGGGGATGTGTGCAGCACGCTTTTTGGTTCGACCTCGATCCTGACATTGACGAAAGCTGAGGTGTGGCTGTGCGTGGTGATGTCTGTGTTTGTGGTGGCAGTGTTTGTGTTTTTGTACAATCGTATCTTTGCCGTGACGTTTGATGAGAACTTTGCGAGGGCGACTGGGCTGAAGGCTGGCTTGTACAATAACCTGATCGCTGTAATCACAGCCGTCATAATTGTGCTTGCGATGAATCTGGTGGGATCGCTGCTGATCTCGGCACTGGTCATTTTTCCAGCATTGTCTGCGATGCGTGTGATACAGAATTTTAAAGGCGTGGTGATTTATGCTGCGGTATTGTCTGTGTGCTGCGCATTGGCAGGCATGGTGCTGTCTATATACTTCTCCACACCTGTTGGCGCTACGATCGTGGTGGCGGATATCGTTGCGTTTTTTATCAATTGTCTGATTGGCAGACTGGTAAGATAAAATCGGCAGTTCACACGTTTCCTGTGGTGAACTGCCGATTTGGCATTATAGATGTATATTCCGTTACGGTGTATTCAACGCTGCTGAGAGCTGGTTGATACCGCCCTGAACGTCCTCCATATACTTGAGGATATTTTCCACACCGGCTGCCTGCTCCTCGGTGGATGCACTGATGTCTGTTGTATTCTGCACAGATTCCTGTGACATGTCCTCGACACTCTGCATTGCCTGCTGCAAACGGTCCTTGATGGCGATGATATTTTCAAGCTCCTCTTTTAACAGGCTGGTGACAGAAATCACTTCCTCGGAGGAGGTCAGCATGTTCCTGAAGATTTCGATGGTATGGTCAAGCTTTTCGTTGGACTCCATCGCAATGACAGTGTTGTTGTCAATGACTTTGTTAATCTCTGCCACGCTGGCTATGACATCCTTTAAGATTGCGTCGATCTTGTGGGTAGCAGTAGCGGACTCGGCGGACAGGGAGTTGATCTCATCTGCCACGACAGCAAAGCCTTTGCCGGCTTCTCCGGCTCTGGCGGCCTCGATTGCCGCATTGAGGGCAAGGAGGTTGGTCTGCTTTGCGATCTGACCGATGCTCTCGATGATCTCTACAATGGAGCTGGATTTCTGCGCCAGGAGCGTCACGCCTTCGGAGGCTGTCTTGGTGGAGGTGATGTTCTCCTCAAATTTCTTGGATAGTTCGCGTATGGCACTGATACCTTCATCATTCTTGTCTTTTAACTGTTTGATAGTCTCCATTGTCTGTACGACCCGATCTTCGGAATCGATGATCTTATCATTGAGATCATTGAAAATATCAAGACTTCCTTTGACTTGGTCAATCTGGAGGTTCGCACTGTTGGAAATTTCTGCTGTGGACGCGGCAATGCCGGCCGTGCTCTGCTCAAAGTCATGTAGTGCATCATAGATTCTGGTGGAGGACTGCTGTACTTCGTTGACTGCCGTTTTGATATTCTGTAGCAGGGCTTTCTCCTCCGCTTCTTTTTTCTCCACTGCGGAGAACAGTTTATGTGCTCGGACAACGATAAATACGGCGACGACGACTGCAAGTACATAGACCATCCAGATGAAAATCCAGATAGAAAGCGTGTACATGGCAAAATATGCCTGGGGAAATAAAATCATCGCAAGGATATTCGCGATGAGCGTAGAGGCAGCACATACTTTGATGACAGACAGATCATAGTACGGCACTGCCATAAATAAAATCAGAAAATAGGCCTCTACCATCGCGCCAAAGACGGCAGGTGTGCCGACCACGATTGTCACGGCGCCCATGACAGGCAGGATGGAGATATAGAGATATTTGGCGTATTTTCCAAGTACCTTTTCAAAAAGCTTGATCAGCAGACTGCATCCGATCATGCTCAGGGCAAAGGCATCCCGCGTCTGCCCGCCGTTGAACAACAGCACATACACAAAGGCGACGATCGGTATGACGTCCATAAATATGAACATGATCAGGTTCATCTGTTTTTCCTCATTTTTTAATACTGCTAGATTCATATAAACACCTCTCTCTAAAAAATATGTACAATCAAGCAGGGAAAAAAGCATTTCCCGAAACCAGTGCTCAGTGCACTGGCTGTAAGATATTGATGACATTACTATAATACCTTTTTTTACCTTATTTGTCAATTTCTTCTTAATATAGTGACATTTTTTGTATAATATCGTTATTAATGCACAAAAAAATCAGCGACTATAACCGCCGCTGATCAAATTATTTCTTTTTATTTTTGATAATCTTGAAAATACTAAAGCCGGCCACTATGACAAAGGCAATAGTGAGGATTAAGTCAAGAGCCTCGTACATTTCTTTATACCTCCAATCTGTATTCTTTTGACATTATTTTAGCATATCTGCGCAAATATTACAACATTTATTATGAAACAAGTTCCAAGTACTTTCTATAAATATATTGGGATTTGATTTTTTGAAAAATTACATAAAATTTTGTTTATTTTTCTTCGTAAATATTTGAGAATTACTTCTAAAAAGAAGAAGGAGTCATGGAAAAATTACTTTTTACATAATATTTATAGAGTCCTATCTATGTGGAGAGAAGGTATGAATGCGAAATATGGAAATGTCACAACAAAAATCCTGACGATTCTGTTGGTGCTGGCAATGGTCATGGTGGCAAGGGAATCGGCGCAGTTTGTGAGTACGCTGGAGGAACATGCGAGGAGGACATTTCAAAAAAACGGCGAGGAGATCACGATCGTGGTGGATGCTGGACATGGAGGCATCGATCCCGGCAAGATTGGTGTGAACAATGCGCTTGAGAAGGACATCAATCTGGCGATTGCCTTGAAGCTTGAGCGCAATCTCAAGGAGAATGGTATCCATGTGGTGATGACCAGGACAGATGACAATGGTTTGTACAAGGAGAAAGATACCAACAAGAAAGTCCGTGACATGAAAAATCGTCTGGAGATTATCGAGGAGGCGAAACCGACGTTGGCGGTCAGCATACATCAAAACAGTTATCCCGACCCTTCTGTGAGCGGGGTTCAGGTCTTTTATTATAAAGATTCCGTCAAGAGCAGGGAAGCGGCAGAGATCATGCAGGCACAGATGATTCGAACCTTGAAACCGGAGAAGGAGCGCGTGGCGAAGGACAACGGAAGCTATTATCTGCTCAAAAAGACATCGGTTCCGATTGTGATTGTGGAGTGCGCCTTCATGAGTAACCCGACAGAGGCGGAGCTATTGACACAAGAGGAGTATCAGGAGCGTGTAGCATGGGCAGTCTATATGGGCATCATGCAGGTGATCAATGCCTGAAATATCACAATAAATAAGGAAAGAAACGCTTTGACGTGATACTGGATGAAAGAGGAGGTATTTGCAGGCGGCATAAATTATCAAGTGATTTTCATAAAAATCTGTGGTATACTGTTACCAACAGCGCGTTGAAAAAGCGCCCACTATCATGATCGGGAGGTTTCGTAATGAGAAAAATCATGAGGTTTTTGGTATCAGCTATACTGCTTCCAGTCTTAATCCTTTCCACTGCACTTCTGACATATCTGCACTTTTTTGCATCCAATGACAAAAATCTGTCCGGCGTGTGGACTGCTCGGCTGGACTTCACAAGTCAGGCAGCAGTCACAGCGCTTAGCTGGCTGCAAGAGATACAATCGGTTTCGGTATCCTTGCAGGATGTAGAGTCTCAAATGCAGGGACTGACCATCGAGATCAATCTGTCGCTGACGCAGCGTGCTCATTCGGAGGGAACTTTCCAATGCACGATTCTGCCGGAAAGTTATGCTGCATGCAATCAGGCTGCCTATGAAGCATTTGCAGCAGTCTTTCGAGAGCAGGTGGCAGAGAGGCTTCTCATGGCAGGCTATGCAGGTGATACGGACGAGGAAGCAGTGGAAGCGCTTGTGATGGAGACCTTTGGGATGTCCACAGTCTCCTATCTGATGTCCTGTGGACCCAATCTGCTGCCCTCTATGGAGGAGTTGCAGACGCTATATGACGGCAGTGGTGCCTACCAGGCGGCAGATGGCATTCTGACTAGACAGTTTGAGGATGGTCAGGCTGTGAGGACAAAGGCAGAACACTATATTCGCAAGGATGCCAGTCTGATTTTGACCGGGGAGAGTGCGGATGACGCAGACGGGACTTTTGTGGGACATTATCCTGTGATCTATACATTACAAGACGCATGAGAATGCAGCAAAGTGCTTTTTGGAGAAGTCGAAGTCTCACATCGAGAAAAGCCGCCCAAAGGCGGCAGGGGGAGGATTTTTATGAGAATAAAATCACAGAAAATATATAGTTTTATTCTGGTCGTAATGCTAGTTTGTGTCATGCTTCCTTACAGGGCAGACGCAAGTTATGAGATTGTGGGGGTATGTCAGGTACAGACGGAGTCTGGTGCCGCAGACATTGTAAGGACGCTGGATTACAGCTATGATCACAATACTTACTTCTCCCTGCGGGATATAGCCTCGATACTCAAAGATACAGACAAAAGGTTTTCTCTGGATATCACAAAAACTGCTGTATCCATGAATCTGGGAGAGATCTACACACCAGTCGGTGTGGAGAATATCCCCTGGGAGGACAGCAAGAATCCTGATATTTCTTTGCGGCGGAACGAGTTTGCGGTGGACGGACAAAAGGTATCTTACTATACCTTGATTATGCCGCTTCCTTCCAGCGGGTATGATTGCTTTATGATGGCAGCGGATTTGGCTATGATCTTGGATGTGGAGATGCATGTTACCAATGCTGGTATTTTGCAGATCAATACGCGTGCGCCGTTTGCGATCTCTCCTGCTGCACTGGAGCAGGCGGGATATTTTTATGGTGTCAATGGTGTGCTGGCTGGGGATGCCACCACAGGAGAGATCTATTATCAGTATGAGTCGGACACCGCCTATCCCATCGCGAGCACTTCGAAGCTGATGACATGCCTTTTGACAATGGAAGCGCTCTTTGCGGGACAAATATCTCTTGAACAGACAGTCACTGTCTCCGAGGCAGTGCAGGCGTTGGCTGCCTCGGCAGATGGGGTGATTCCCCTTGAGGCTGGACAGGAGATTACAGTGCAGGAGCTTTTGCTGGGGGCATTGCTGCCATCTAGCAACGAATGTGCATTGTGTCTGGCGGAGACGATTGCCGGTTCGGAGGAGGCTTTTGTCCAGATGATGAACCAGAAAGCACAGGATTTAGGACTCTCTCAGGCGGTCTTTTACAACAGTCATGGTCTGCCCTCCTTCACACAAGATCCTATTCCGGCTAAGCGTCAGAACCGCATGAGTGCGAAGGACATGTTCCGCATGGTGTCGTATTTGCTGGATGTATATCCTCAGGTTAAGGACATGACCTCGTTGCAGGAGGCGACGCTGCCGTCCATGGATCTTGAAGTGCGCAATTCAAATCCGCTTCTGCGCAATATGTCTGAAGTGACGGGGCTCAAGACGGGGACGACCAATAAGTCCGGTGCCTGTCTGGTTACTTCCCTAGCCGCGGATGATGGGACAATGACGCATGATTTGGTCGTAGTTGTCTTAGGGACAGAGGATTCTATCGAGAGAGGACGCGTCTCTGGATTGATGGCACGCTACGCCCTGCAAGCGTTTGAAGTGGGAGCGGCAGAGCCAGAGGAGGGAGAGCACTCTGCAAATTTGCCCACGAATGCGGAGGCGGCAGTGGATTGGATTCTTCGAACGGCGAAGAAGCATTGACGAAATGTTACAAAAATTTTACACAATACCTTTATTAAACAACAGGAATGTGCTAAAATAGATACGAATTAAAATAGAAATGTAAAAATGACTGTAATTTACAGATAAAAATGGAGATAATAAGATGGAAACAGCAATCGTTGCCATAGGGGATACGGATACGCCTGAAAGTATCGACGAAAAGCTTTCTATGGCAGGTGACATCATCAGGCGCGGCGGTCTGGTCGCCTTTCCAACAGAGACCGTCTACGGGCTGGGGGGAGATGCGCTCAATCCCGCTTCGTCGAGAAAGATTTATGCAGCGAAAGGGCGACCGAGTGACAATCCTCTGATCATACACATTGCAGACATGGCAGCACTGGATTACATTGTTGGTGAGATTCCTGAGAAGGCGGCAAAGCTTGCGGATGCTTTCTGGCCGGGACCGCTCACCATGATTTTCAGAAAGTCGGCAGTCGTACCTGACCAGACGACGGGAGGACTCGACACTGTGGCGGTGCGGATGCCAAATCATCCGCTTGCATTGCTTTTAATAAAGAAGGCGGGAGGGTATGTCGCAGCACCGAGCGCAAACTTGTCTGGCAAGCCCAGCCCAACGCTTGCAAAGTATGTGGTGCAGGACCTCGACGGCAGGATTGATATGATCCTCGATGCGGATGGTGCCGAGATTGGGCTTGAATCCACGATTGTAGATTTGACAGGTGAGATACCACTGATATTGAGACCAGGCTGCATCACACAGAAGATGCTGGCGGGAGTGGTCGGTGAGACGGACATGGATGTGACAATTTATGACAGTGACACTGCGCAGGCACCGAGAGCGCCAGGGATGAAATATCGACATTATGCGCCCAAAGGGGAGCTTGTGATCGTGGAAGGCGAACCGCAGCGCGTGGTCAGCTACATCAATGCACAGGCGGCGGCACAGGAGGCGTCGGGGATGCGGACTGGTGTGATCGGCACGCAGGAGCATCTTGCACAATACCATGCTTCGAGTGTCAAAAACGCAGGCAGCAGGAGTGATGTGCATGAGGCGGCAAAGCAGTTGTACACATTTCTGCGCGAATTTGACGATGAAGAGATTGACTGTATGTATGCGGAATCTTTTCGTGATGCGCAGGATGAAGGCTTTGGACAGGCAGTTATGAACCGGCTGTTGAAGGCGGCGGGACACAGGGTGATACATGTATAAATTATCAATAGATTAAAGGAGGACAACGATATGATAGCAATTGGATGTGACCACGGCGGATATGATCTAAAGCAGGAGGTTATAAAGTATCTTGCGGATCATCAGCTCGAGTATGAGGATTTTGGCTGTTATGGAAAGGATTCCTGTGATTATCCTGCATTTGGGCAGGCAGTCGCGAAGGCGGTTGCGTCAGGAGTATGTGACAGGGGAATCGTGATCTGCACGACAGGAATTGGCATTTCCATCACGGCGAACAAGGTGAAAGGTATTCGCTGTGCACTCTGCTCCGATACAGTGTCCGCAAGATTGACAAGAGAACATAATAATGCAAATGTGCTGGCACTGGGTGCTGGCATTGTCGGCCCCAATCTGGCACTTAGCATTGTTGAGGCGTTCCTGAACACTGCCTTTCCGGGCGAGGAGAAGCATTGCAGACGCGTGGCGGCAATTCAGGCACTAGAGGAAGAGACAATGAAAACAACTGATGAGACATAAGAGAAACAGGAGGGCGGCATCATGGCAAAAATCGTAGTGATGGATCATCCGCTGATTCAACATAAGATAGGGGTAATCAGAAGGACGGAGACTGGTACAAAGGATTTCAGGCAGACAATCAGCGAGATTGCAAACCTGATATGTTATGAGGCTACCAGGGAGTTAAAGCTTGCGGATGTGGAGATCGAGACACCCATTTGCAGGACGAAGGTGAAGGAACTGGCGGGCAAAAAACTGGCGGTGGTGCCCATTTTGCGCGCAGGGCTTGGTATGGTGGATGGAATGTTACAGTTGATACCGGCTGCGAAGGTGGGACATATCGGGCTTTATCGCGACCCAGACACTTTAGAGCCAGTATCGTATTACTGCAAGCTTCCTGAAGATTGCAGCCAGCGGGAAGTGTTTGTGGTGGACCCGATGCTCGCGACAGGCGGCTCTTCCTCTGCGGCGATTCGTATGCTCAAGGACAGGGGATGCAGAAACATTCATTTTATGTGTATCATTGCCGCTCCCGAAGGGGTAGAGCGCATGAAAAAGGATCATCCTGATGTGGATTTATATATTGGCGCGGTGGATGAGCGGTTAAATGAGCATGGCTATATTGTTCCGGGACTGGGGGACGCTGGCGACAGAATCTTTGGAACAAAATAGTGCCCGCTCGAACAGAAGCGGAATCATGGAGTAGTGTGGAAGGAAAGAGGGATTCATGAAAGTGTCATATAAACGGCCGGCGGCAATGCTGCTTGCTACGGTGGTGGCAGTGGTTTTTGTCGGAAGTGTGTCAAGGACAGTCTATGCTGAGACAACACTGGAACGGCTGCAAAAGGCAAAGGCCGAGAAGGAAAAGACAGAGGATGCAAAGGAGGATACAGAGGAGCACAAGGAGTCTCTGGAAATTACGAAAAATTCCCTTCTGGGACAGTTGAGCACGCTCAATGATGATCTGGCGCAGGTAAGCACCAATCTGGAGGGAATAGAGACGCAGATCAAGGAGAAGGAAGCGGACATTGAACAAACGGAGGCAGAGCTTGAGGAGGCAATCCGTATCCAAGATGAGCAATATGAAAATATGAAAGTACGCATCAAGGCAATGTATGAGCGGGGCGGGAGCGACAGCTATCTGAGTATTCTATTTTCATCCACCAGCTTTTCGGACTTTTTGAATAAAAGCGATTATATAGATCGCATTCATGCGTATGACCGGAAGATGCTGGAACAATTCAAAGATACCCGCAGGCATGTGGAGGAGACAAAAGAGCAGCTTAATCAAGAGCTTTTGGCATTGAATGATTTGCGCGAGCAGGCGGAGGCGGAGAAGAGCCGGGTAGCAGGGCTTGTCAGCCAGACTTCCGCGAATGTGTCGAGCTACACCAATCAGATTGCAGACGCGGAAGCCACAATTGACGCCCTGGAGTCTATGCTCGACGAGCAGGAGCAGGACATTGCTGCACTCCAGAAAAAGTATGAGGAGGAGTTGGCGAAATCACGTCTGGCAGCAAAGTCTAAATGGCGTGATATATCCGAAGTTACCTTTGAGGAGGGAGACCGCAAACTCATGGCAAATATCATTTACTGTGAGGCGGGGGGCGAGCCGTATTCTGGACAGGTGGCTGTAGGTGCTGTCGTCATCAACAGAGTGCTCAGTTCCATCTATCCCAATACCGTAGTCGGCGTAGTTTATCAGAATAAGCAGTTCTCTCCGGTGGCAAGCGGTCGTTTGGCGCTGGCGCTGGCAAATGATTCTGCGACAGCAAGCTGCTATAAGGCGGCTGACGAGGCCATGAGCGGAGTGACCAATGTCGGGCAGTGCGTGTATTTCAGGACTCCGATACCAGGTCTTGAGGGGATTCGAATCGGCGGACACATTTTTTACTGATATGAGAACAGAAGAAGGGCGTTGTTAGTATGTACAGGATAGCGATATTGGAAAAGGACAGGGCGTATCTTGAACGGCTTATCTTTTTTCTAAAAGAACATCATGGAGAAAGCTTTGAGATCAATGCGGTGGAGGGCCTGGAAGATCTGGATGTGGAAATCATGCAGCTGAGTGCATTGTTTTTTGGTGATGATGTGCCAGTTGATGCTGCGCTTTTTCCCGCTAACGTAGCTGTCGGTTACTTGACGGAAAGTGATGAGACGGATGAACGGCACATCAATAAGTATCAGAGCATGGAGCAGATTTATAAGAGAATGATGTGTCTGTGTGAGGCGGTAAGCACTGTAGACGCCGTGGTACAGGAGGAGCAGGAGGCGCCGTATCAGGCTGAGACAGTGACAGAGTCGGGAGAGACATACAGAGTCTATCATGTTGCGGAGGAGCAGATTGACAGGCTTGCAGTCAAGATGCTTGCGGGAAACCGTATCAAGGGCGTGCCGCAGACAATATACCAGGATGGCAGACTGAAAGTGCGCATTACAGGGATGGAAAGCTTGTATGAATATTTCAGCAAAAGCAGTGCACCGAGCGGAAAGGAACAGATGTTAGCGTTTTTGGCTGACATGATCACAACGGCGCTCAGCTTGGAAGAATATATGCTCTCTGTGGACAGACTGCTGCTTGACCCGAAGGAAATCTATTTGAGCGAACAGGCGGACCAGGTATTGATTCCTTATATACCGATTCGATGTGATGTGCGGAAGGATGCCGGACAGTGTCTGGAGGAAATTAGGGATTTTTGCAGTGTTTTGTTGAGGGCGTTTGCAGATCAGTGCAGTGCGCAGAACGACAACGCATCCGTGGATGCGTTCGCACAGGGTGAAGCAGATGAAGACGACTACAACAGCGCGGATGAAGAAGCGGATGAAGACGGCTATGGCAGCACAGAGGAAGGCGCGGATGAGGACGGCTATGGCAGCACAGAGGAGTTTGACCGCCTACAGAAGAATGCAAAGGAGAGTCTGGAACTAAAGCAGCGCACCCGAAATCTCAAAGAAGAGTTGTTCCCATATCTTATTCGGAAGCGCACAGGCGAGCGGATTGCCATCAACCGCAATCTGTTTAAGCTCGGAAAAGATGCCTCTTATGTGGATTACTGCATTAGGGACAACCCGGCTGTGAGCAGGAATCATGCGGATATTGTCAGGAAACCGGATGGTTATTATCTGATTGATAAGGGATCGCTAAATCATACGTTTGTCAATGGGAAAAAACTTGCTGTGGATGAGTATCGGAAACTCGAGAACGGCTGCTTGATGCAGCTTGCGGATGAGGTTTTTGAATTTGGGTTAAAGTAGGAAAAGTGGGAGAAGCGCATATGAGATGGCATTATACGGTGGCTGCGCAGACTGATGTGGGAACGACGAAAACGGTGAATCAGGACAGTCTGACCGTGAAGGTTGCGAACACGCTCTGCGGGGAAGCTGCTTTTGCAGTGATGTGTGACGGCATGGGAGGCTTAGAGCAGGGCGAGATCGCGAGCACATTGGTGGTTCGTGCCTATGAACAGTGGTTTTTGAGGGAATTGCCTCAGCTTTTGTCGAGAGGCTTTTCGGAGGATAGGCTCAAACAGGTATGGCATCACCTTGCGAATGAATGCAACGAACGAGTGATGGAGTATGGCAGGGGCAGAGCGGCGATGGGAACGACGCTCACGGCGCTGCTTTTGCTGGAAGGGCGCTATTATATATCGCATGTGGGGGACTGTCGCGTCTATGTGATGGGCAATGGTATGGAGCAGTTGACTGCGGACCAGACCTATGTGGCGAGGGAAGTCGCGCTCGGGCATATGACGCCGGAGCAGGCGTTGAATGATGCCCGCAGAAATGTTTTGTTGCAATGCATTGGCACCGTGAGCAGCGTGAAACCGGATTTTTTGATGGGTGATTTTTATGCGGGGGACTCTTTTTTAGTGTGCTCGGACGGATTTCGGCACAATTTGACTGAAGCAGATATCTATAAATATTGCCATACGACACTTGAAAAGATGGACTGGCTTGTGGCAAAGAGAATGGAAAATTCGCATTTTATGAACGGGCGACTTCGCGGAATCATCGACAGCCTCAAGGAGCGGGGCGAGCGTGACAATATATCGGTGGTACTGCTCAAAGTGATGAACACTGAAGAATAGCGAATATAGTGTGAAATATAAAATTTCACTATCCTGATTTGTACGCCTGCTGAAGCAGGCAGATGGGAGTTCGGATTAAAATATGTTGAAAATTGGTTCCGTCGTGGACGGAAAATATAAAATATTGAATGAAATCGGTCATGGCGGCATGAGCAATGTATATCTTGCCATCAATGAGAAGGCGAACAAGCCATGGGCGGTGAAAGAAGTGCGAAAATCCCTGAATAGGGATTTTAGTCTGTTAAGGCAAAGCCTTATCATGGAGACAGATTTATTAAAAAAACTCAATCATCCAAATCTTCCAAGTATCGTAGATGTCATTGATTCTGATGAAAATTTCCTCATTGTAATGGACTATATAGAAGGGAACACTCTAGAGCGGTTCCTGGCAGAAGAAGGCGCACAGCCACAGGAAAAGGTGGCTGATTGGGCGCTGCAATTATGTGATGTGCTGGAGTATCTGCACACGCGGGAGGCACCAATCATTTACAGAGATCTAAAGCCTTCTAATATCATGCTAAAGTCTGACGGGAGTGTCGTTCTGATAGACTTTGGCACTGCGCGCGAATTTAAGGAGTGCGGTGCGGAGGATACATGCTGTCTGGGCACGAATGGATATGCGGCACCTGAGCAGTTTGGCGGCATGGGACAGACAGATGCGCGCACGGATATTTATAGTCTGGGAATGACACTGTATCATCTGGTGACAGGGCACAATCCATCAAAACCGCCGTATGAGATCTATCCGATCACCAAGTGGAATCCGAGACTTTCTACAGGGTTGGAACGCATCATACAAAAGTGTACGCAGAAGAATCCGTCGGACCGCTATCAGACAGTCAGGGAGCTTCGGTTTGATCTGGAGCACTATAAAGATCTCGAAATACAGGCGCAGCATAAGTACCGTCTTCGACTAAAGATTTTTGGCGCATTTGGCGGGATGGCGGTGCTGTGCGCAGTGAGTGGTGTGGCATTTTCTGCGGAAGCGGGCAGGAGACAGGGGGATGCGTATGAAGAGCTTATGCATATGGCAGAGATTTCATCGGATTCGGTGGAGGCTTGCAAGCTGTATTTTGACGCAGCTGCCATTGATGAGAGCAGACAGGACGCTTACCATGGATTCTATGCGAGAGCAGTTGAGGATGGGATATTCAGTGAAGCAGAGGAGGAACTTTTCCTGAAGCTGAGCATCAGTTCGCATCGGTATTTACAGAATTTTCAGAAGAAAAATGAACCGGCATATGCAGATTTCTGCTATGAGATGGGCAATGCCTACTGGTATTATTACGAGCATGAAGAAAGTCGTCAGGCGCGCGCAGTTAGCTGGTTTCAGACAGCGCGTGATTATTATGCAGAGGACAGCGCTAAATCGATGGAGTACAGGCGATGCAGGCTGTATGTAGAACTGGGCACATTTTACAAGACGGTGATCGCATCGCAGATTGACGGCACAGACGCGGGAATGTATGGGGCCTATTGGCACAGTTTGATTGAACTCAAAGAATTAAATGATGTGGAACCTGACCGGGAGATCATCACGCTGCGTATGTACAGGGAGATTGCCTCTAGGGTGGTCGAATATGTGAAGTATTTTAGAGAAGACGGCGTGACGAGCGATGAGATTATTGCGGTGCTGGATGCGCTCGAAGATGATATGCAGCGGATGGAACAGAGTGCGACAAGTGCGATCTATCAAGAGATTGAAACAATTCGGTGGATAATGGACGGGGCACATAAGATGGTTCGATCGACATATCAGATACAATACTGAGGGAACTAGAGGAGAGAGCGCGCTTGTATATCGCAGGTATGAACATAGGAATGAGAATAGGAACGAAAATAGAGATGAGTATAGAAATGATGGTGGGCGTATCTAGGCTGCTTATGGGGGCAGCCGTTTTATCTGCAGTGTTGACAACTGTGCTATTTTTTGTATTTCGCATCCCCAAATGTATACGCATGGTGTCAGGGGGATATTCTATATATGAAAAAAAGAGACAAAGGGCAAAAAAGGAGAAACAATGCAGCCCACATACAGAAAAATTGAGTGATTTAGAGCCCTTTGCAGGGGATGAGGAAACGTGTTTATTGGAAGACATACAAGAAACGCTCCTGCTTGACACAAAGGATTTGGAGATGATACAGGATATTGTCTACATGCAGGACGCAGAAAGATAATGAAAGTATAACCTTTCTTAAAAAAGAATGAATTTGACAAAAAGAATTGACCAATAGTCATTTTGTGATATACTAACCTTATCAAACAGAACGTTTTTATATGAAAGGAGAACATAAAATGGCAAATAAAAATCATGTAAAGCTTGGTGTCGCAGCAGCAGCGGCTGTCGCGGCAGGAGCGACTGCAATCGTATCAAAAAATAAAAAGGATGCCCGCAAAAAGGAGGTGGCCGAGAGGGTAAGCAACTTTCGCAACACCGAGCGCGGACGGTTCGAGCGAAACAGCAAGGGAATATACTACAGTAATGGTAATTACGAAGCCTTTGCCCGCCCTTTAAAGCCAGAGGGGGTTGATGACAAGTCCGCATACATCGTGGGAAGTGGTCTCGGTGCGCTTGCGGCGGCATGTTTCTTAGTGAGAGATGGGCAGATGAAGGGCGAACGCATTCATGTGCTGGAGGCGATGGACTTACCCGGCGGTGCATGTGATGGTATCTTTGACCCGTCAAGAGGATACATTATGCGCGGCGGGCGTGAGATGGAGAACCATTTCGAGTGTCTGTGGGATTTGTTCCGAAGCATTCCCTCCATCGAGACGCCGGGTGTGTCCGTGCTGGATGAGTACTACTGGCTTAACAAAAAGGACCCGAACTACTCCCTCTGCCGTGCGACGGTTCAGCAGGGTGAAGATGCCCACACCGACGGAAAATTCAACCTAAGCCAGAAGGGCTGTATGGAGATTATGAAGCTCTTTATGACAAAGGATGAGGACCTGTACGACAAAACCATCGAGGATGTGTTCGATGATGAGGTATTCAACTCGACCTTCTGGATGTACTGGCGCACAATGTTCGCATTTGAGAACTGGCACAGTGCATTGGAGATGAAGCTTTATTTCCAGCGGTTCATCCACCATATCGGCGGACTGCCTGACTTTAGTGCCTTGAAGTTCACAAAGTACAATCAGTACGAATCCCTGATTCTGCCCATGATCAAGTACCTTGAGGAAGCAGGTGTCACCTTCCAGTATAAGACAGAGGTCACAAATGTCCTCTTTGAAAAGACGGACGACGGCAAAAAGATTGCACGGTCAATTGAATGCAAGGTGGACGGTGAGGAGACCACGATTGCGCTCACAGAGAATGATCTTGTGTTTGTGACGAACGGAAGTTGTACAGAGGGAACCATCTACGGCGACCATACACATGCGCCAGTAGGCGATGCCGAGGTCAGGAGAAGCGGCTGCTGGAGCCTTTGGAAAAATATCGCGGCGCAGGATGCGTCCTTTGGACACCCGGAGAAATTCTGCTCGAACATCGACAAGACAAACTGGGAGTCTGCGACCGTCACGACATCGAATCAGCAGATTATTGACCAAATCCAAAAAATCTGTAAGCGAGACCCGCGGACTGGAAATGTCGTCACAGGCGGTATCGTGAGCTGTATGGACTCTAAATGGCTGTTGAGCTGGACAATCAACAGACAGGGACAGTTCAGGACACAGAAGAAGGATGAAGTCTGTATTTGGGTATACAGCCTCTTTACCGATGTCGAGGGCGATTATGTGAAGAAGCCTATGAAGGAGTGTACGGGTGAGGAGATTACGCAGGAATGGCTGTATCATTTGGGCATCCCTGTGGAGGATATCCCCGCGCTTGCTAAGGATGAGGTAGTGACAGTGCCTACCATGATGCCATATATCACCGCGTTCTTTATGCCGCGGAGAAAGGGAGACAGACCCGATGTGATTCCTGACGGATGTGTCAACTTTGCATTCTTAGGTCAGTTTGCAGAGACGCCAAGAGACACTATTTTCACGACAGAGTACTCCGTGCGTACAGCGATGGAGGCAGTGTATGGACTCTTGAAAGTGGACCGCGGTGTGCCGGAAGTGTGGGCAAGCGTGTACGATATCCGCGAGCTGCTCGACAGCACCGTCAAGCTGATGGACGGCAAGTCGCCGCTGGATATCGAGCTGCCTGGTCCCCTAAATGCATTGAAGCTGCCGCTTCTAAAGGCAGTCAAAGGAACTGTGATTGAGAAGCTGTTAGAGGAACATCAGATTATACAGAAAAAGAAGTAAAATAAAAATGTGTACACAGGCATCCAGAAGATAGAACCTCTTATTGGGACTTTGTTATTCCAGAATCATTTTGGAGAAGTGCTTTAGCACTTCTCCGGCTCAGGATAGTCCACCCCAAACGTATCGACCGTAACGCTTTTCATCACCTGATCTTCGAGCGGTCTGTCGGCGTAATCGGTGTTTGTGGTCGCAATCTTGTCCACGATATCTAGTCCTTCTGTCACCTTTCCAAATGCTGCATAAGCGCCGTCTAAGTGCGGGCTTGTCTTGTGCATGATGAAGAATTGGCTTCCTGCGGAGTCCGGCATCATGCTTCTGGCCATGGAAAGCACGCCGGGCGTGTGCTTTAATTCGTTCTCAAAACCGTTCTGTGCAAATTCCCCGGCAATCGAGTAGCCCGGGCCGCCCATTCCAGTGCCGTCAGGACAGCCGCCTTGGATCATAAAGCCATTGATCACTCGGTGGAAAATCAGACCATTGTAGTAGCCTTTTTGAATCAGGCTGATAAAATTATTGACCGTATTCGGTGCGATTTCGGGATAAAGCTCTGCTTTGATGAGATCGCCGTTTTTCATTTCGATTGTGATAACTGGATTCTGTGCCATAATATCATTGTCTCCTTTTTCTTTCATTTAGCTCATTATACAATGAAACAGGTAAAATTGGTAGTGTTAGAACCAAAGTTCAATAAAAAATAATCAGGGACAGGACAAAAATTGATGCTATATTTTGTTCAAAGCGGCGAACGACGTTCCGCGCGTTTTGGCAGGCTGTCCTGAAATGCTTTCGGTGAGATGCCATATTGCTTCTTGAAGGCGCGGTAAAAGCTGGAGTAGTCTTTGAAGCCGAAGGAGGCAATTGTTTCAGCGATTTTTTGGTGTCCTAGAAGGGCTTCCCGACAGAGGGCAAGCCTTTTTTTGGTGATATACTGATGTACGGAAACGCCCAAATTCTCACGAAAGGTATGGGCAATGTGGTATTTGCTCACATAAAAGACCGCTGCGAGCTGGTCGAGCGATAAATCCTCCTCGATATGTTCTTCAATATAGTGTAACACATTTTGGTACAGAGACAGACCAATGCTTTTGGCTTTGGGATGCGTTTGGTCGTAGAGCACGCGGCTGATCTGGAGCAGCAGGTTCTGGATACACAGTGCTGCCTGCGTCCTGCACCCAAACTGGTCTGCGTGCAGTTCTTCGAGCAGGCGCAGGAGGAGGGATTGGAGCGTGTTAAAGGTATAGCGGTCGTGGTGGAGAATGTAGTTGTTGTGTGACGCCATATACTGTGGCAGAAAGCTGTAATCCGAAGACAGGGACAGGATTTGTCTGAAATAGGCGTCGCTCAGCCACAGCACGAAGCGCCGGTAAGGGAGTTCTTTACTGTGCAGAATGGGGCGGTGTGCAATTTTCGGGGGAATAAAGATCACATCGCCAAAGGTCAGCGGATAGCATGTATGATCAATCTCAATATGCACCATACCTTCGAGGAAAAAATAAAATTCATAAAAGTCGTGTGCGTGCAGTGCGACCTGCGGCAGATCACGGTCGCAGTAGTAGTAGATTTCATAATCTTTTGTCAACATGTACTGTCGGGTCTGGAAGGCAGTCTGTAGATTTTTTTTCATTGGTAAAAGTCCTTTCTGAAGTTTGATTACAGAATAGCATAATACCGCAACTTTTGCAATGTATTGGGCAAGTGCTTCAATGGCAATCGCAGGACAGACTTTATATAATAGAAGAAACTGTTGGAATGACTTTTTCAAACGGAAAGCGGGGATAAGACAATGGAAATGACACTCAGATGGTATGGCAGTAAATTTGACACCGTAACACTCAAACAGATTCGCCAGATTCCGGGCGTGACGGGCGTGATCACGACGCTGTATGACACGGCGCCGGGGGAGGTGTGGAGCAGGGAGCGTATACGCGCATTGAAGGAGGAGGTTCAGGCGGCGGGGCTGCATATAGCGGGAATCGAGAGCGTGAATATTCACGATGCGATCAAGACAGGCGTGCCTGAGCGTGAGCAGTATATAGCCAATTACATTGAGACACTAGAGAACTTGGGCAAAGAGGACATTCACCTTGTATGCTATAACTTTATGCCTGTGTTTGACTGGACAAGGACTGAGCTTGCGAGGGTGCGGCAGGACGGGTCTACTGTGCTTGCCTACACGCAGGAGGCAGTCGATGCGCTGAACCCGGAGAAGATGTTTGCCTCGATTGCAGGGGATACGAACGGCACTGTGATGCCGGGCTGGGAACCGGAGAGAATGGCACATGTCAAAGAGCTGTTCGCGCAGTATGAGGACGTAGATGATGAAAAGCTGTTTGCGAACCTAAAGTATTTTTTGGAACAGATCATGCCAGTCTGTGATCAGTATGAGATCAATATGGCAATCCACCCAGATGACCCGGCTTGGAGTGTGTTCGGGCTGCCGCGCATCATCATCAACAAGAAAAACATCCTTCGCATGATGCAGATGGTAGACAATCCGCATAACGGCGTGACGTTCTGTTCCGGTTCTTATGGCACAAATCTGGAGAATGATCTTCCCGATATGATTCGGTCTCTGAAAGGAAGGATACACTTTGCACATGTGCGGAACCTGAAATTTATCTCGCCGACAAACTTTGAGGAGGCGGCGCACCTGTCATCAGACGGGACCTTTGACATGTATGAGATTATGAGGGCGCTGTACGAGATTGGTTTTGATGGTCCCATACGTCCCGATCACGGACGCATGATCTGGGACGAGGTGGCTATGCCGGGATACGGTCTGTATGACAGAGCGCTCGGCGCAGCGTATCTAAACGGTTTGTGGGAGGCAATTGAGAAGGGGGCAAAGAGATTATGATCACATTCGATCAGACAGGAATCAAAAACCGCTCGGCGTGGGAGGAGAAAGGATATCTGCTTCCGCAATTTGACCGCGAGAAGGTGGCAGCGGCAACAATGGAAAATCCGTTTTGGGTGCATTTCGGCGCAGGCAATCTGTTTCGCGCCTTTCAGGCAAATGTGGTGCAGCGCCTGCTCAATGACGGCGTCTTAGACCGCGGGCTTGTCGTCGTGGAGGGATTTGACTATGAAATCATCGAGAAGATGTACCAGCCGCATGATAACCTGAGTATTTTAGCGACCCTAAAGGCGGATGGCAGTGTGGAAAAGACGGTGATTGGCAGCATCGTGGAGACGCTGGTGCTCGACAGGGAACAGGAAGCTGCCTTTGACCGGTTAAGGGAGATCTTTGCAAAAGATTCGCTGCAAATGGTGTCATTTACAATCACGGAAAAAGGGTACAGCCTTGTAGATGGCAAGGGCATGGTGCTTGCGTCCGTCACCGCGGACTTCGAGGCGGGACCGCAGGCGGCAGTAAGTACGCTTGGAAAGGTGACAGCATTATTGTATGACCGGTATTTGTCTGGAAAAAAGCCCCTAGCCATGGTGAGTATGGACAATTGTTCGCATAATGGCGATAAACTGCGTGATGCAATAGTTGCCTTTGCTGAAAAATGGACCCAAAATCATTTGGTGGACGAAGGCTTTTTGCGTTATGTCCAGTCAAAAGACAAGGTAGCTTTCCCGTGGACCATGATTGACAAAATTACGCCCAGACCCGATGCCTGTGTGGAGGAGATGCTGAAAAAAGACGGCATTGAGGGGCTTGAACCCGTCATTACCTCCAAGAATACCTATGTGGCGCCGTTTGTCAATGCCGAGGAGTGCGAGTATTTGGTGATAGAGGATACCTTTCCAAATGGCCGTCCGGCGCTGGACAAGGGCGGTCTGATTTTCACGGAGCGGGAGACTGTTGACAAGGTGGAAAAGATGAAGGTCTGTACTTGCCTGAACCCGCTGCACACGACACTTGCCATTTTTGGCTGCCTGCTTGGATATCAGAAAATCTCTGACGAGATGAAGGATACAGAGCTGAGTAAGCTCGTAGAAATCATTGGTTACGAGGAGGGGCTGCCTGTTGTGACAGACCCGGAAATATTGAATCCGCGGGAGTTCTTGGACACGGTGTTGAACGTTCGCATACCAAATCCATTTATGCCGGATACGCCGCAGCGAATCGCGACAGATACCTCGCAGAAGCTGGCAATCCGCTTTGGGGAGACAATCAAGGCATACCATGCCTCCAAACAACATCAGGTGTCGGACTTAAAGATGATACCGCTTGTGTTTGCGGGGTGGTTGAGGTATCTGATGGCGGTAGATGATGCGGGCAGGACTTTTGCACTCAGCCCAGACCCGCTGTTAGAGACGCTTTGCCCGTATGTGGCAGGAATCCAGTTGGGGGAGACGGCAGATGTGGAGGCGCTGCTTCGCCCAGTCCTGCAAAATAAGGCAGTATTTGGTGTGGATTTATATGAGGTTGGCATGGCGGAAACCGTGTGTGGCTATTTTCGGGAGCTGACGGCTGGGACAGGAGCAGTCAGGAAGGTATTAAAAAATGTATTGAAGGGATAACAAGGTGCCAACGCGGTGAGAGACTGCGTTGGCGCTTTTTGTTTTTGGCTTATTTTGTTAAAGTGTTGACGAACTTGGCATTTTCTTATATAATGAAGAAAATTGTACGAGAAAAAATACAAAGTCGGTCAAAAGGGGAATTGGATGGAGAAACAAAGTTACAAGGCAAGAGCAAAGATCAATCTGGCGCTCGATGTGTGCCGGCGTCTCGAAAATGGGTATCATGAAGTCAAGATGGTCATGCAGACGGTGGACCTTTATGATGAGCTGGAATTTAAGAAGAGAACGGACCCGGATATCATTCTGTCTGTCAACAGCAGAGACTATCTGGGGGATTTGGAGAACAATCTGGTATTTCAGGCGGCAAAGCTGATGCGGCAGCAGTACGGGATACAGCAGGGCGTGGAGATCAAGCTCAAAAAAAATATTCCTGTGGCGGCAGGAATGGCAGGGGGGAGTACAGACGCAGCAGTCACAATGCTTGCTATGAATGACCTGTACGAGCTGGGGCTCACCAAAGAAGAACTGATGCAGCAGGCAGTTCAGCTCGGCGCGGACATACCATTTTGCATATTGGGAGGCACTGCGCTGGCGGAGGGAATCGGCGAGAGGCTCACGCCGCTGCCAGCGCCGCCACAGGCATCGCTTCTGATCGTGAAGCCGCCGATTATGGTGCCGACCAAATGGGTCTATGAGAACCTTCACGCCAACGCACTTGAGCGGCATCCTGACATTGACGGTATGGTGGAGGCGCTGGGGCAGGGCGACTTGAAGCGCATGACACAGCATATGGAGAATGTGATGGAGACCGTCACAGAGCGCGCGTATCCAATCATTACAGACATCAAGAAAATGATGTGCGGCAACGGTGCGATGAATGCGCTGATGAGCGGCAGTGGTCCAAGTATTTTCGGTGTTTTTCTGGAGGAGGAGACAGCGCGTGCGGCGGCAGTGTATGTTGACCAGACGCTCAGGACAAAGGGAATCGAGGCACAGGTAAATGTAACGGGATTTTATAATGCAGAATCGTGATTGGAGGGCAGATATGAGTATGATGAATGATGACGAATATTTACCGCTCAGAGATGTGGTATTCAACACGTTAAGACAGGAAATACTTACAGGAAAGCTCAAGCCCGGAGAACGGCTGATGGAGATTCATCTGGCAAATAAGCTCGGCGTGAGCCGCACTCCGATTCGAGAGGCAATCAGGAAACTAGAGCTTGAGGGACTTGTGATCATGATACCGCGGCGCGGCGCGGAGGTGGCGCAGATTACCTTAAAGAATTTAAAAGATGTCATGGAGGTGCGGCGCGCGCTGGATGTGCTTGCGATTGAGCTTGCCTGTGAGCGCATGGGACAGGAGGCGTTAGAGGCGCTCTTTCAGGCGTGTGAGCATTTTTCAGATGCGGTCAAGACCAACGATACACGAATGCTCGCGGAGGCAGATGTGGCGTTTCACGATCAGATTGTACTGTCTACAGGCAATGCCAGACTGATACAGTTGGTCAGCAATTTGTCCGAACAGATGTACAGATACCGCTTTGAGTATCTCAAAGATGCTTCCTCTCATGAGATGCTGCGGCAGGAGCATTTGGAAATGTATCAGTGTATTTTGAAAAAAGATAAGGTAACGGCGGCGGAGATTGTGCGCAAGCATATTAACAATCAGGAGGAAGCGATTATCGAGCAGCTTCAGCTCGAGAAGAACGATCGCAGAAAAAGTGTATAAACATTATTTTTATGTCCATACTTACTGATATAAAGCAGAAAGATAGGAGGATATGGACATATGACATTCATGAAAAAAGCACTGGCGGTACTTGGCGTGATTCTGTGGATTGGCGCACTCAGCCCGGAGATTTTTGTCAACTCAGGTTTGAATTGCATTCTGGATGAGAATGGAGAGGAGCTGACACAGGAGGATGCGGCAGCGTTTATGGAGTCCTATTTTTATGGTAGTGAAGGGCAGGATGGAAAAGATGCAGTGGAAATTAACTATAAGTTTGCACTGTTGGAGTATTTTCAATAAAAATCACAGGCAGTGCAGAAGGAGGCATATATGACAAAGGCGGTACTGGTATCGGTGCGCGGTCTTCAGTTTGTGGACAGCGAGGTCAGCCAGGCGGCTTCGGATGAGGAGCTTGACCAGATCGAGACGATTTGTCCCGGAGAGTATTATTATCGCAACAATGCGCATTATATACTGTATGAGGAGAATATGGAGGAAGTGGCGGAGCCAGTATCGAATATGATCAAGCTTCGTGACAAGGAGTTCTGTCTCTGGAAAAAGGGGCCTGTAAATGTACAAATGGTATTTTCCGAAGGGAAAAAAACCATGACAGATTATTTTACCCCGTTCGGCAATATTCTGATCGCGATGGATACCAGAGAAGTCTGCGTGACAGAACATGACGACTGTATAAAAATACATATTTCCTATGGATTGGAAGCAAATTATCAGTTCATCGCAGACTGTAGTATCACGATTGAAATCAAGAGTCTGGCATAAAGTCTATTGCATCGGTTCTTGTGGGTTATCCCGTCGGATTTCATCGAGCAGGTGCTTCATGCGGCGCTCCATCTCAGAGAGCTCGCCAGAGTATAGCCGGAATGCATCCGTCGTCTCGTCAGGCGTCTCGCCCTTGTAGCAGATGCGGTGCTCCATACTAGCCCACAAATCCATAGCAAGCGTGCGAAACTGTATCTCAACAGGATAGTACTGCATGCCCTCGATGCGGTACACTGGAATGCCCAGCACCATATGATAGCTCTTGTAGCCACTCTCTTTCGGATAGTGGATATAGTCGCTCTCCTTTAAGATTAAGAGGTCTGTCTGTGCCTTTACCAGTGAGAGGATGCTGAAAATATCCTCCACAAAATAACAGATGACGCGGATTCCGGCGATATCGGTCAAGTTATCCTTGGCAGTGAAGGCTGTAATCGGGAGACTTTTACTGTCAAGTTTTTTCTCGATGCTCTTTCTGCTCTTGATGCGTGCCTGTATATTGTGGATTGGGTAATCCCTGTATTTTTTTCGATAATCTTCATTCAGTCCATTCATGCGGACTTCGAGCCTTGTCATGGCTTCACGGTAGGGTTCTACCAATTGATCATACTCTTCCTGAGGGATATGGTTTATTTTGGAAGGTGATATAAAAGAGAGCGTTTTTGGCGGTTCGTATATACCTTCACTATTCATTTCTTTGAGTATATCATTCTTAAAATCATTCTTCTTTGCGATCAAAATTTCCGCCCCCTGACATGTGTTTCTTCTATATATTCAATATAGCTCAAAAAGATGACGAAAGCAATGAGAAATGTATAAAATTAACAAAAAAATTATAAAACAGTCAATCTTTTTGTTAAATATGTGTTCTGATGAAAAGTAGTGGAAAAAGTGCTGCAAAAAGGTTATACTGTGCTTATGTGGATACACAAAGGATTCGTTTTAGAAAGGATGGAAAACAAATGAAAATTGCATTGATTAACGAAAACAGTCAGGCGGCTAAAAATGCCATGATTTGCGAGACGCTCAAAAAGGTTGTGGAACCGATGGGACATGAGGTCTTTAACTATGGTATGTACACAGCAGAGGATGCACATCAACTGACCTATGTGCAAAACGGAATTCTTGCGGCAGTACTTTTAAATTCCGGGGCAGCGGATTTTGTCATCACGGGATGCGGCACAGGAGAGGGTGCGATGCTTGCGTGCAATGCATTTCCCAAAGTGCTCTGCGGTCATATTGAATCGCCGCTTGACGCGTATCTGTTCTCTCAGGTAAATGACGGAAACTGCGTGGCGCTGCCGTTTGCGGAGAATTTTGGGTGGGGCGGAGAACTCAATCTTGAATATATTTTTGAGAAGCTTTTCTGTGCACCGGGCGGCGGTGGATACCCGAAGGAGCGTGTCGTGCCGGAGCAGCGCAACAAGAAGATTCTCGATGAGGTAAAGACTGTAACGCATGTAGATCTGTGTGATATTTTGCCGAAGCTTGACAGGGAACTGTGCAAGGGAGCGCTCAGTGGAGAGCGGTTTGAGGAGTATTTCTTTGCCAACTGCAAATGTGACAAGATCGCAGCAGCGGTGAAGGAAATCATAGGAGCGTGATTGGGATGCTGTTGGATAAAATTTATTATACTGTTGATCGTCTTGAGGGAGATTATGCATATCTCAAAAGAGAGGACGATGCGTCAGATGAGTTAAAGTGCGTGGCGCGCGCACTGCTTCCATCTGAGATTGCAGAGGGCTCAAAGCTTGTATACGAGATGATGGAGTACAGTATGGTATGAGAGGAGAGTTTCATGAAATTTCGGATGGACAAAGCACCGATGGGGTGGAACAGCTATGACTATTACGATACGACAGTCAACGAGGAAGAGGTTAAGGCCAATGCGGATTATATGGCAGCGCATCTAAAGGATGCGGGCTGGGAGTACATTGTGGTGGATATCGAGTGGTATGCGAAGGATGCCGGCACAATGCGTGACAAGTATCAATATATCCCGTTTGGCGATGAGGCAATCGACGCGTATGGCAGGCTTCTTCCGGCGGAGAACCGATTTCCTTCCGCAGCAGGCGGCAATGGGTTTGCGCCGTTGGCGGCATATGTGCACGACCTTGGCTTAAAGTTTGGAATCCACATCATGCGCGGCATTCCAAGGATAGCGGCACACAGGCATCTCCCTGTGCTGGGAACAGAAGTCACGGCGAATGAGATCGCGGACCCGTCCTCGATCTGTGGCTGGAACCCTGACATGTATGGCGTGCGCAAAGATGCGGCTGGAGCACAGGAATACTATGATTCCATCATCAGCCTGTATGCGCAGTGGGGCGTTGACTATATTAAGTGTGATGATATCTGCAATACGAACCTGTATAAGCATGACCCGTATTCAGCCGCGCATGAGGTCGAGATGTTGCACCGCGCGATTGAGAAGTGCGGACGTGATATCGTACTGTCGCTCTCACCGGGACCGGCATTGATTGAAAAGGCGTGGCACTATGAGAAGTACGCGAATATGTGGCGCATCACCGACGATTTCTGGGACCAGTGGGATCTGCTCAGAAATATGTTTGACCGCTGTGAGCTGTGGCAGAACCATGTAGCGCAAGGGTCTTATCCAGACTGTGACATGCTGCCGATTGGCAGGCTTGGAAAGGGCTTTGGCAGGGAGTGGGAAACGAATTTTACCAAAGACGAGCAGCGGACAATGATGACGCTTTGGTGTGTCTTTGGTTCACCACTGATGATTGGCGCGGAGCTGACTAAGCTGGACGCGTGGACATTGGATTTACTGACAAGAAAAGAAATTCTCAAACTGACAGCGAACGAATATGTCGGAAGGCAGTTTGAGAAAAATGAGGCGTATGCAGTCTGGAGCTGTCTGAACGAGAAAAACGGTGAGAGGTATCTGGCACTGTTTAACTTTCAGGAGTCCGAGCAGGTACTCGCCTGCTGTCTGAAAGAGGTGGAGCAGTTCTCAGGCCTGCAAGGAGAAGTGTGCGGCGCGACAGAGCTTTGGAGCGGCGAGAGACTTGTATTTGAGGATGTGCTGACGGACACAGTGCCGGCGCATGGGGTAAAGCTGTATCAATTGGATGAAACGCCGCAGCAGGAATCATAGAACATTAAGATCTGCTGCATCAAGTCATCATCAAACTCATAGCATTTCTCTTTGTCGAGATGTTCTTTCATAAAGGTGGATTTTAGGGCGGCGCTGTCTGCGCCGCCGTTTGCCGCCACATAAGCATCATAGTCTTTGTTTAGCTGGCCTTTGTATTGTTTAGCAGCTTCGGAATAATAAAGATAGTTATGTCCTTTGTTCTCATATTCTATAAATTGAAAGCGTGTGTCGTCTCCATAGAACTTATAAAATTTATCATATCCATTTTCAGGCAGGACGGTCGTATCATCTTTGCTGTGCAGCACCATGATACATGCAGTTGTATTGGCAAAGCCGTCAATGGCGTTATAGGAAGCGTACTTTCCAAACTTGATGTGCTCGTACAAAGAGACGTATGGCATAAATACCTTGATGGCAGAACCGATCATCGATTCGCCCTGCTGTTCAAACAATTCTGTGGAGCGGTCAAATCCAGCGGCAAGCACGGCGGCCTTCACATCTGGCTGGCAGTTTAGCACATTGCCTACGGAGTAGCCGCCCCAGCTGTGACCAAACAACACAATGGGCAGTCCAGCATAGACATCTGCCTGCTTCACATAGCGCAGTGCGTAATCCAGATCGATAACACCCTGTGGAAGTCCCTTCACAGAGCTGCCTTCGCTCTTATCATTTCCAGTGACATCATAGGCAAAGACAAGATACCCGTTTGTCGTGAAATAATCAGCGAGATCCATATAGGTATTGTGTCCGCCGCCGCCAAGACCATGAGCGAGGACAAGAACGCCTTTTGCCGGCTGGTATTCTTTTGAATACTGATATCCTGCAAGGAGCTGTCCATTGTTGGAGGGGAAGGTACATTCCTCAACGTGCAGGTCCTCAAAGTCGCTGACGGAATAAGCCGTCCAGTCAGCAGTCTCAAAACGTTCTCCAAAATTAGCTTCATAGACCATGACAGTTAAAGCCGGCATGATAATCAGAATAAATACTGCTAAGATACTTGCAGCTATGATCAATATCATTTTGGGTTTCTTTTTTTGTCTATGTGCGATTGCTTTTGACATTTGTAAAATCCTCCTTCGAACTCATAAATATGTAATATGTTTGCTGCTTTTACAGTGTTTTATCATTTGCAAGGCAGCTTGCAACGGTTTTATTATACTCATTGTGCATGGTGATGGCAATAGATGTTTTCAGACAGATATGTGTATGGTAAATGAAAAGTGAGATAAATGATGAATCAAGATGTCAGGTTATATGAATGGGATGGATTCTCTTAATTAATATTTACATATTTTGTATGCACTGTTAAAATGAGTTCAGAAAGATCATACACGTGGATGAAGGTGCTGGAAAAAGTAAAGGTAATGGAAAGGTGTGAAGAATACGATTTATGAAGAAAGATAACACAATCAGTTACTATAACACGAATGCGAAGGAGTTTGTGTCCAGAACGATATCAATAGATTTTCAAACAATTCAAAAAAAGTTCATTGACAAATTGCCGAGAGGAGCAACAATCTTAGATTTTGGCTGTGGTTCGGGGCGCGATACAAAATATTTTATTTCGCAGGGATATCAGGTAGATGCAGTGGACGGTTCAGTTGAATTATGTAGGCTTGCGAGTATATATACAGGAATAGAGGTCAAAAATCAGCTTTTCAAAGAACTCGAACAGATAAAAAAATATGATGGAATTTGGGCATGTTCTTCCGTTTTACATTTGCCTGTTAAGGAGCTTGCTGAAGTGATGAGGAAAATGGTAGTTGCATTGAAGGATAACGGAATCATTTATACCTCATTTAAGTATGGGAATTTTGCTGGAGAGAGAAATGGGCGATATTTTACAGATATGACAGAAGATACTTTTGCAAATTTTATCAAACAGATGGATTCAATTACGATAGAGGAACAGTGGGTTACAATAGATGTACGACCAAGTCGGGGAGAAGAAAAATGGCTCAATTTAATTTTGCGGAACAAATAGATAATGTGGCAGTCGGGTCAACTGATGTTATGACTGGAGATCGAGACCAAAGACGGTTTTTATATTATCAGCTAAAAAAGAGTATGATGAAAGCCAAAGGGATTGATATTATTGTGTCCTTTTTGATGGAGTCTGGAGTCAAACTGATTTTAACTGATTTGAAAAACGCTTTGAACAAGGGTGTTCCGGTGAGGATTCTGACAGGAAATTATCTGGGTATTACGCAGCCGTCAGCACTTTATTTGATAAAAAAGGAGTTGGGAAATGGCATCGATTTAAGATTTTATCATGACAGGGAAAGATCCTTTCATCCCAAAGCTTATATTTTTCATTATGATAAAGAAAGTGAAATATATATAGGTTCCTCGAATATTTCTAGGAGTGCATTAACTTCAGGGATTGAGTGGAATTACCGTTTTAATAGTATCCTGGATAAAAAAAATTACAAACTGTTTTTTGATACATTTGAAGATTTGTTTTTTTATCATTCTATTATAATTGACGATGAAGAATTGTACAGATATTCAAAAAACTGGCACAAACCAGCAGTGGCTAAAGACTTGGATAAGTATGATGCGCTGGAGGGTGATACAGAGGTAAGGGCTGAGACACTATTTCAGCCAAGAGGCGTACAAATAGAGGCTTTATATGCATTGCAAGACAGCAGGGCACAGGGAGCGGCAAAAGGTCTTGTTCAGGCAGCTACAGGAGTTGGAAAAACATATCTTGCGGCGTTTGATTCTGCTTCGTATCATAGGGTGTTATTTGTAGCGCATAGGGAGGAAATACTAAAGCAGGCTGCATGTTCTTTTAGAAATGTGAGAAATTCAGATGATTATGGTTTCTTTTACGGAAAGCAGAAAGATGTTCATAAATCAGTAATATTTGCATCTGTGGCAACATTGGGGCGAACAGAGTATTTGACAAAAGAGTATTTTTCTGAGGATTATTTTGATTATATAGTCATTGATGAATTTCATCATGCGGTAAACGAGCAGTATAGGCGGATTGTAGAATATTTTAAACCGAAGTTTCTGCTTGGTCTTACAGCAACGCCGGAACGAATGGATGGGAAGAATATCTATGAAATTTGTGATTACAATGTGCCCTATGAAATTTCTTTAAAAGAGGCGATCAATAAAGGAATGTTGGTACCGTTTCATTATTATGGAATATATGACGAAACAGATTATTCTGAACTGCGTCTAGTTAAGGGCAGATATGATGAAAGAGAATTAACGCAGATATATAAGAATAATGCTAAACGATATGAATTGATTTATAAGCATTACATCAAATATCGTTCTAAAAGAGCATTAGGGTTTTGCTGTTCCAGACAACATGCAGAAAAAATGGCGGAGGAATTTTGTAATAGGGGAATTTTGTCAATTGCTGTGTATAGCAATGCGGATAGTGAGTTTTCAGAAGACAGGGACAAAGCTATTGAAAGATTAAAAAATCAAGAAGTGAAAGTGATATTTTCTGTAGATATGTTTAATGAAGGGTTGGATATTGCTTCACTTGATTTGGTCATGTTCTTAAGACCGACGGAGTCACCGATTGTTTTTTTACAGCAATTGGGACGAGGTCTCCGCACTTACAGGGGAAAAGAATATTTGAATGTTTTGGATTTTATCGGAAATTACGAAAAAGCTGGAAAAGCACCGTTTTTGCTTGGAGGTGAAAAAACATTTGATGGAAACAGTAGAAATGGTAGTAGAGAAATAGAGTACCCAGATGATTGTATTGTTGATTTTGATATTCGTTTGATTGATTTATTTAAAGAATTGGATAAAAAGTCTTTGACGATCAAGGAACGGATCTGTCGAGAATATTATCGTGTGAAAGATTTGCTGGATGGTAAAGTTCCAGCTAGAATGGAGCTGTTCACAAATATGGAGGATGAAGTTTATCAGTATTGTCTAAGACATGCTAAAGAGAATCCGTTTAGAAATTACTTAACATATCTGCATAATCTCGGAGAATTGTCTCAAGAGGAAGAGGAATTGTTTGCAGGAGTTGGCAGAGAATTTTTGGTATTGTTAGAAACTACTGATATGTCAAAAGTATATAAAATGCCTGTTTTGTATTCGTTTTGCTATCAGGGAGAAATTCGTATGGAAGTTTCAGAAGCGGAAGTTCTTACATGTTGGAAAGATTTTTTTGACAAAAACAAAAATTGGAGAGATTTCTCAGAGAATATCACATATGAGGAATATAAGCAAATGACTGATAAACAGCATTTGGCAAAAGCCAGGACAATGCCAATAAGGTTTTTGAAGGCATCTGGGAAAGGCTTTTTTGTTGATAAAGAAGGATATGCTTTAGCATTAAAAGAAGAATTGAGACCTGTTATAAAGAGTCGTGCTTTGGGTCTTCATATGAAGGACATTTTAGATTACCGAACAATGGATTATTATCGCAGGCGATATGCTGGAATTATCCATTAATTCATGACGGAGGAAAAACTTATGGAAATCATCGAACGAACGATACAAGTAAAAGACCTGCTGACCAAATCAAACTTGCCCGCAAGCGATTATGTGATCAATCCTTATGTCGGCTGTCCGCATGGCTGCAAGTACTGCTATGCCTGTTTCATGAAGCGCTTCACAAACCACCGTGAGGAGTGGGGACAATTTATTGATATCAAGCAGTGTGATAAGGCAATCAGCAAAAAGAGACTGGAAGGCAAAACTGTTTTTCTTTCATCGGTGACGGACTGTTATAACCCTTTTGAGGAAAAATATGAAAGCACACGGAAAATACTAGAACAATTGACCGAGGTGGACTGCGAGCTGATGATCGCAACGAAATCGAAGTTGATACAAAGGGATATCGATTTGCTGAAAAAGTGCAAAAAGCTCAAAGTATCGATGTCTGTCAATACGCTGGACGAGCAGTTCCGAAAAGATATGGACAATGCCAGCAGTGTTGCGGAGCGCCTGAATACATTAAAGGTATTGCATGAACATGGAATCTATACAATATTGTTTATGTCACCAATTTTCCCGGGAATCACAGACTTTCGCGAAATCATTGAGGCCAGCAGCGCTTATGTGGATATATACTGGTTTGAAAACCTGAATTTGAGAGGAGGCTATAAACAGAAAATACTTGACTATGTCAAAGATCACTATCCGCAATACACCGGACTTTATCAGGAGATCTATGTCGAGGGTAACAATGCATATTGGCAGAGCTTGGCATTGGATATGGAGGCATACTGTGAGACGAACAAGGTAAAGTATATCAATTATTTCTACCATGAGAAGCTGGTGGCGGCGAAGAAGGCAGGTGCGCAGAGCAAGACAGCGCACGACAATGCAGTGCAATGAACAAAAACGATTCAATAATTTAATATATATATTTACAAATCTGCTAAAAAGTGTCATAGAAAAATTCTTGATAGACTCTTTATTTCTCAAAGCGTTCCATGTATAATACGAAAATGAATTATGTAAACCATGAAGCCGCTCGGCAGCAATTGTATGCGCCGGGCGATAGAGTAGGAGAACAATGTGAAAGTTGTATATGTTGGCGCACAAAGTGCGCTGTCGGAGGCGTTCTCCCAGCGAATGATTAAGGAGGGAAATGACACCTATGTCATTTCTGATACGCCATATCATAGAAATGTGAAATCCGTGTTTCAATATCGGTTTTATCAGGTTGTGCCAAAGGGCGATGCCATGCAGCGGGTGCTGCACTCAATTGCGCCGGATTGTATCGTCTTTGCGGGAACGAAGCTGATGGACAGTGAGCTGTCAGAAAATTTCGAGGACAATGTGGCGGAAATGACGTTGCTTTCATTGGTGCTGCGGGCGCTTTCGTGCATGGATGAGTGCATGAGAAAAATAAAATTTATCTTGTTGTCATCGACCGCGGTATACGGAGCTGACAGGATATCAGAAGAAGATGCCACGCATTCTGCGTCTGAAAAAAGAATGGAATGTGCAGCAGTGAGTATAAACGAAGAAACGCCAGTGCGTCCTGTGTCTGAGAAGGGAATCTTGTATGCGCAGGAGGAGAGATTGGTAGAACTGTTTGGTGAGCAAGGCAGGATGGAGACGGTAGTTCTTCGTGTCTCACAGTTGTATTCCGAACAGGTAACTGCGGGCGGCAGGGATTTTCTGAGCCAGGCATATACTGCGGTGTTAGCGCAGAGAGATACAGGTATGGCGCCGAATGCGGCATTGCAGCCACTGCATGTTTCAGATCTTGTGGATGCGATCAAGAGAGTGATAGATGCGGGGTGCCAGCAGGTATATAACGTGGCTGGAAGTTTTACTGTCACAGAACAGGTATTGTCAGAATGCCTGGCAGATAAGCTTGGCGTAAAATGTCCGCAGGGCAAAGGTGCACTTGAACAAAACGGTGTGCTGATAGATAACACCAGATTGAAAAAGGAACTGGAATGGACGGATTTTAAGCAGCTAACAGAGATCGTACATAAAGACAGACTTGTGTACAAAAAGGGGGATACGAATCAACAGGCGAAAAAGGAACATAGGATTCCCACAGGACTGCGCCGGACTTTTGAGAATCTGGTGGTATTTGCGGTGTTCTGTGCGGTTGATCTTGTGTGCGAGCCGCATACTTTGTTTTCGCAGATCAATTGGCTTTTGCTCTATGTGGTGTTGGTGTCCTTGTTTTTGGGGATTAGGCAGAGTGCTTTTGCAGTGCTCCTTGCAAGTATTGCCCATCTGATGAAACAGCATTTGAGTATACTGGAAATGACTAATTTTTATGCTTATGCGGGAAATGTGCTCACCATCATGGAATTTGTATTTCTGGGGCTTGCGGTGAGCTATACGATGGACATGCTGCGGGAGGACAAACAAAACGCAGCACTGGAGCTGGCGCTTTTGCGGGAAGATTACCGTGAACTTAGAAAGATTGATGACGAGAATGTATCGATTAAAAATGCATACGAGGCGCGCCTGCTCGAATCTGAGTCAGGGCTGCCAAGATTGTATCAGATTGTACAAAAATTGATGGTGTTGCAGCCGGACCGGATTTTTATGGAGATCATGCAGGTAATTTCGGAGATGGTACACACAGACACCGTCGCAGTCTACCGGGTATCTACTAAAGCAGATAGTTCGTATCTTCGCCTGATGAACGCAATGCAGAAAATGGCGAGTACGTCATGGAATATCGCGGACCATCAGGGAATACAGGAAGCAATGCTGACCGGAGTGCCCTATCAGGGGAATGTGTGGGAGGGCGAACCTGCAATCGTACTGCCAGTGATGTATCAGGGTCATTGTACAGTTCTCATTCGGATTGATGCGCTGCCATATGAGAGTCAGACGTTGTACCATATGAATCTGCTGAAAACACTGGCACTGCTTCTGACAGAATCTGTCGGGCGTGCGCTGGACTATGAGGAGCTGTCGCGCAGGGAACATTATATGGAAGGAACAGACATATTGAATCCAGAGACATTTGCGGCGTATGTGCTGCTGGCAAAGGAGAAGTCCAGAAAGCATATGGCAGAGTACTGTGTGATGGAATTGGCATGTACGGGCAGTCTGGAGAGCGCGCATCGACAGATCTCGCCAATTCTTCGCGATACGGACTATCTCGGTGTTGATGAGGAAGGGAGACTGTATGTCCTGCTGAACAATACAGCGGTGGCGGATGCGAAAAATCTAAGGAATCGATTGTCAGCGAATCAGATCAAAGCAGCAGTCACAGATGCCTTTGATGGATTGGAACAGAGCTGGCGTGTGGAGAAGAAAGGTTGGGCTTAGGGATGAGGGGACTCTGTTATGTAGTGGGAGTCAATTGTATATGTACAGTATGCTATATCATCGTGAAGAAGAGGAGAGCAGAGCGTGCAGAGCTGGCGCTGTTTTTTATGGTTCTGCCCTGCCTTGGATTTGCCATATATCTTCTGCCCTGTCTGATACAGTGTCTAATCGGCAGAGAAAAGTATGACAGGGAGTCCCTGGTACATAGACTGAAACTCGAAAAGGCACTAGAGCACCCTGATATGGAGGAAGCGCTTGCCGTCGTTCCCGTGGAGGATGCGCTTGCTGTCAGTGGGACGATGGAGAAGCGAAAGCTGTTTTTGAATCAGCTCAAAAAAGACGTTCGTCAGAACTACAAGCCGCTTTTGGCAGCGCAGAGGGATACAGATTCGGAATCTGTTCATTATGTGGCGGCGGCGAGGATGGAGGTTTACCGAATACAGCAGCAGAAATGGATAAACAGTCTCAAAACATATCACAGGGATACAAAAAATGCGGCGGCATTCAAGACGGCATGTGACGCCTTGTATGAACTGATTGATGGCAGGCTTTTGTCAGACCGTGAACAGGATCTTTACCGGGAGCGGTATTGCGCGCTGGTGCGCCAGCAGGAGTGTGAATATCCTGAGACAATCTCTGAGGAGACATACACGGCATATCTTGACTGTCTGACAGCGCTTGGTCAGCTTGATGATGCCAGGCAGCTCTGGTGTGAAAAGCGTGAGATGCTCAGGAATGAGGCATGTTATATGAGGATGGCAGAGTTATTTTATGGACAAAAAGATCAACGGGCGTTTGAGAACTGTATCCGGGAGCTGTGTGCGGATCAGAGGGTGCGTCTCTCTGCCAGGGGGCTTGAGACATTGCGGTATTGGAGTGAGGGAGTCGTGGGATGCTTTCGTTAAAGAGATGGATGTATGTGGCGTTCATGGTAGTCGTTGTGAGCAGCATATTTATGATATACAGCGTGAATCAGGAGCGGACAAAAAATATTCAAATAAAAAATACACATATCAATGAGAAACCCGTCACAAAGGAACAGCTTGCGGACATGCAGACGGTTGATGATGCCGGGATTCCATCTGTCCGCATATTTGGCGATGGCGAGAAGGCGTTATACCGCGATATCTATCAAAATGTACAACAAATATTCAGGAATATGCATTTTCGCGTGACATGCGGCAGTGAGAGCGATTCTGCACTTACTATAGAAGAATTGGTCGTTTTCTGTGATGAATCTGTCGGAAAATATGTCGATTTGGTGCAGCTTGGCGAGTTTATTGCAGACGGTGGAAAGGTGCTCTTTGCGGCAGGACTTCCAGAGGGAAACGAAGAGTCCTATCTTTGGTCTATCCTGGGGATTCGGGAAAAATCTGTCCGGGAAAACGAAACGCATCTTCGGTTTGAGAAGCCGTTATTTCCTGTTCAGGCAAAAGAGATGGTCTATGATGGGTACAGTGCTTCTACATGGCTGAGTCTACGAAAAGAAGCCGAGGTATATATCCGAGATGCTGACAAGGGTGTACCGCTTATGCATACGATGGAGTACGAGGCGGGGAAAAGCTGTCTGATCAATGGAACATTTCTTGCGGATATGCGATGCAGCGGACTGCTGACAGGAGCAGTGGGGACGCTGTGGGAGAATTTTATCTATCCAGTGATGGGGACAAAGACAGTGTTTCTCGACGACTTTCCGACAGTCACGTATGTGAATGACAAGCTGAGTATGCAGTTGTATGGATGCTCGACAGAGACCTTTGTGCGCGATGTGGTTTGGCGGGATTTCCTGGGTATGTCACTTAGGACAGACACGCCATACACTGCGGGGATTCTGACAGCCGCAGCATCGGACGACAGTTTTCCGGCAGCATATGGCAGTCTCCTTGCATCTATTGGCAAATCAATCATGCAGTATGGCGGAGAACTGGTCTACGAGACAAACTATGAGAAGGAGGATCGCGTTGCAGTAAATCATGCTTTCATGGATGCGTTTTCGGAAACGTTTCCAGCATATCAGATCAATGGTATGGCGGTTTTGTCAGAACACTTCTCTGAGGAGATGCTACATCTGCCCGAACATGACAGAATCCGTGTGGTGCGGGGAAAGTTAGGGTGGGAGAACGCAGGCTTTTCGGATGCAGGGACAACGGACTATACGATGTTTCCGGCTGCGACATTTGGAAACCAGATGGAGGACGGCAATCTGTTTGCCCTCTATTCAGTGCTTGCCTCTTATGGGATGGTATCGCATGTATTTGACATCAATCAGATGATTCCTAGGGATGAGGAGACGGCTTCGTGGGAGCAGGATCGAAGACAGCTTGGCATTTTTGAGCAAAAAGTGTTAAAGCAGCTTTCGTGGCTGGACAAGGCGACGCTTTCTGAGACGGAGGAACCCCTCAGAAGTTATCAGAAGTTGACGTATGGCTGGCGCAGCGCGGGCGATACGATTTTCCTTGACTGTAGCAATATGATACAGGGACAGTCATTTTTCTTTAGGACAGATGACCGAATCAAAAGTGCGGAGGGTCTGACTTATGAGGAGGTTGGAAACGGCTATTATCTGCTGCGTGTGCAGCAGAATAACGCGGTGATCACAATGGAGGAGGTGTGAGTGATGCGGGTATGCCTGATTTGCGAGGGTTGTTATCCCTATGTGCCGGGTGGTGTGTCGGGATGGATACAGATGCTTTGCAGTGCGTTTAAAGAGATTGATTTTGTGATCTGGTCAATTGCAACGACTAGGGAGGAGATGTCTGAGACAGTGTACGAGATGCCCTCGAATATAAAAGAAGTACACACTTTGTATTTGGGGGATGTGGCACTGCAAAAAGCACATCGCCGGATTGTGTTGTCCAGGCGGGAGAAGGATGTCTTAAGGGAGCTTATGACTGCGCCGGCGCAGGGGATTGACTGGAGTGCCATTTTGGAGCTGGTCAGGAAGTATCGACAGCGAATGAGCGATATTCTTATGAGTGAAGCTTTTTATGATATTTGCCTTGAAGAGTATCAGCGGCAGGAATCCGGGAAGGTATTCAATCATTTTCTCTGGAATTTCAGAGGAATCTATTTTCCGCTGATGTATATTTTATCAGGTGAGATTCCACAAGCGGAGCTTTATCACGCAGTCTCAACAGGGTATGCAGGTATTTTGGGAAGCTGTGCCTCCTATGTGACAGGGAAGCCATTTTTGTTGTCTGAGCATGGGATTTATACGCGGGAGCGGGAGGAGGACATCATTCGTTCGCAGTGGGTGGATGGGGCTTTCAAACAAATATGGATTGATTTCTTTAAAAAGCTTTCGCTGATCGCATATCAGCAGGCGGACCGCGTAACAACACTGTTTGAAATGAATCGGACTTTACAGATTGAGCTGCATTGTCCGGCTCAGAAGATTCAGCTGATTCCAAATGGCGTGGCGTGTACAGAGTACGACAAGATCTGGAGAGAGAGATGCCGCAAAAGCGATGGCGCGGTGATAGGCGCGGTGCTGCGCGTCGTGCCAGTCAAGGATGTCAAGACGATGCTGCTTGCGTTTGACCTAGTCAAAAAGAAAGTTCCGCAGGCAGAGTTGAAAATTATGGGAAACTGTGGGGAAGACCCGGCGTATTACGAGGAATGTCTGGAACTTCTGGAGGAACTGGGGACACAGGATGTAACGTTTCTGGGGCAGGTCAATGTCACAGCGCATCTGCCTCAGATCGATCTGTTGCTTTTGTCAAGTATCAGTGAGGGGCAGCCGCTTGCGATGCTTGAAGGGATGGCGGCGGGAATCCCCTTTGTGGCGACCAATGTAGGAAACTGTCAAGAGTTGCTGGAGGGAATGTCGGGCGATCTGCTGGGATTAGCGGGCAGGATTGTGCCAGTTATGGACAGCGCTGCGATGGCGGAGGCGGTGGTTGACTGTATCAACAATCCGAAGCTTCGGCGGCAGATGGGAGAGACAGGCAGGATGCGAGTGGAAACATATTATAGTAAAGAGGCAGTTTTGAAGGAGTTTCGGCAGCTATATCAGACAGTGGGACAGGGGAAATCAGGAGAGGAATGACATGGCAGGAATTGGGTTTGAATTGAGGAAAATATATGGCAGAAAGACATTAGTATCAGGAATCTGGGGAAGCATCTATGCGACCATGACTGCGGTTGGACCGTCTGTGCTTGTGGCAATGCTGATATTATTTTTAAAATATGCGATGGACCGGGCGGGCATCACAGAATTGGAAAACCGGTTTTTTATGTCGTCCTTTACGTATATTTTTCTGGTGGCAGTGTTGATCTCAGCCCTGTTTTGCACTGTGCTGTCGCGCTATGTGTCAGACTGTGTTTTCAGCGGGGATGACAAGGCGCTTGGCGCTTCGGTGTTTGGGGTTCTGACGGTCACAAGCGCACTGTCAGGCAGTGTCATGCTTGCTTTGTGTATTGGCATGTACCATAAGAGCGAAGTTCCACTATATTTTCTGGTTCTGTATTATCTGCTTGGAATATTGGTTGCGAACGCCTACACAATCATGACTTATGTGTCAGCGTTGAAGGAGTACAAGGAGGTCTCGTTCAGCTATTTTGCAGGAATCATTCTGGCAGCGATTGTCTATGTGCTGGCTCATAACATGTGGGGGATGCACACGGTAGTGGCAGCGTATCTGGCGCTCACTTGTGGGTATTTTCTGCTCAATGTGATGCTGGTATTCTGGTGTGTGAATGCATTTGGTATGCCGCGGGAGGATTTCTTTGGCTTTCTGTACTATTTCGTCAGGTTTCCGAGACTTTTCGTCAGTGGTTTCTTTTATATGTTTGGGTTGTACAGTGCGACAATCCTGTACTGGAACAGCGCAGACATCCGTGAGCAGGTCAGTATATTTCGCACTGCTCCGACCTATGATTTGGCGATGTTTCTTGCGATTCTAGTCAATATGTCGGCGCTTGTCATCTTTGTGGTCAAAGTGGAGACGGCTTTTTTTGACAAGTATGTGGCGTATCTGTCGGCGCTGAACAACGGTTCGTACAATCGAATCAAAAAAGAGCAGGAGAGTATGACCAACAGTATCCGCTGTCAGTTGTTTTTTGTGTATGAGGTACAAATGATCATCACGGTTGTTCTGATCTGTCTGGCAAATGTGTTCTTTCCATATTTGAATATCAGTGTGCAGGTGCTGAATTTGTTTATGGTTTTGAGTATGGGGGTCTATACGGTGTTTTGTATGTATTTTACGATGATATTTCTCTATTATTTCGAGGATCACACTGCTGCCTGCATAGCGTCCTGCATTTTTCTTGGCATCACATCCATGCTCGCAGTCATCGCCTGTCGGCTGGGAGGGGCGTTCTATCCGCTGCCCCTGCTCGTCGGCGGATTTTGCGGATGGATGTCAGCCTTTTGGCTGCTGCGGCATCGGCTGTGGCATCTAAATTCGTTTTTGATGTGCAAGGGCGTTCAGGAGCCAAGCAGGAAAGGAGCGTTGAAATGAATCTGCTGCGGGTACGGGAAAAATTGTTGCTGCCGCTCATTACGGGGGCGGCAGTTCTGGGATTTGCGGTATTGTATGCCAATTCACAGACCAAGATTGAAGCGCCGGCGAAGGCGAAGGCTGCAAATCTTGATGCATGGGATATCTCTGACAGCAGCCTGAATGGGCAGGCATTGGAGGAGGATAAGGGGATCTATGTGCAGGACAGTGGAATCTATGATGTGTATCTCAGCGTATTTCCGACGAAGGATGACGATGGAAAGATGCTTCAATTCTCGGATTTTTCGCGGCACACGTCCATGGATCACACATACAATCCCGTTTTGAACTGCAATATACAGATTTTGGAGGAAGGAGAGAAACCAGATCCGTTGCTCGATCTTAACAACAAAAATGCAACGATTCGCGTCCGTGGAAACTCTTCAAGGGGAGATACCTACAAAAGCTACAAAGTGAAATTAGACGAGGAAGCTGGAACATTTTATGGACAGAAGAATCTTAATATCAATAAGCATTCTAGTGATATAACAAAAATTGCGACGAAGCTGCTGACAGATCTGCTGGCAGGTACGGATCATATTGCCGGATACCGAACTTACTTTATGCGGCTGTGGATTAGAGATACATCGCTCCCTGCACCGGAGCAGTCGTTTGAATATTATGGTCTTTACACACAGACAGAGCAGCCCAACAAAACTTATCTTGAGGCGCGTGGACTTGCCAGCAATGCCGTTTTGTACAAGGCGCGGGATTTCAGCTTTGCGCCGCGCAGGGAACTGAGGGATGTGGACGACCCTGCCTATGATGCGTATGAGTTTGAACAGGTGCTTGGCATTCGGGAGGCCGCAGATCACAAAAAACTGTTGGAGATGATCGAGGCAGTCAATGATATGACAGTGGATTTTGAACAGACATTTCACACGTATTTTCACGAAGAAAACTACTTGACATGGCTTGCATTTAATCTTCTGGTGGGAAATGATGATATCTTAAATCACAACTATATTTTATACAGTCCCGAAAATGCAAAGACCTGGTATTTTATCCCTTGGGATTTTGACAAGGCGCTATTGTTTGGAGACTTTGAGGAGCAGAAGGGACGTCCGATTTCTTTAAAAAGCATACAAAAGCTCAATATGTGTATTCTGCACCGCAGATATTTCCGGCTGGACGGCAGTATCGAAAAGATTGAGCGCAGGATGAGGGAGCTTTTGGAGACTTCGATTACGCGTGAGCGGGTGACGGCGCTGGTGGACAGTTACAAGCCAGTGCTGGAAAAGACGCTGTTGTTTATGCCGGATTTGATGCTTTTGGATATGGCGCCCAGCGAGATGACGGACTATCTCGACGGACTGTATGAGAATATTGTCAGCAATTATGAGATTTTTCGGGAGGCAGTGCAGTATCCGGCACCAATGTTTGTAGCGCAGCCGCTACAGCTTGAAGCGGGCGGGATACAATTTTCGTGGGAGCCGTCGTTCTCTTATCAAGGCGACCCGGTGACCTATCAGCTCGCGCTGTTTGAGGACTATAACATGGAGAGACCTGTGTTGCAGCAGACCGGGATTGAGGAGACAAGCTGGACGTATGAGGGCACACTGGCACCGGGAACGTATTATCTGCTGGTCACAGCCGTGGACAGCAGGGGGCATGAGCAGCTCAGCCTGGAGCACGTGGAGAGTCCGCAGCAGGACGAACACTGGTATTATAAGGATGGTTTGCTTGAGGTTACGATATCATAGATGTGTTTTGAAGGGGAGGAAGTTATGTATTATCTGGAAAACAGGCTTCGGCATGAGATAAAATATTATATCAATGACAGTGTTTATCACACACTGCGCGAACGGTTAAAGACCGTGGCGGCACCGGATGTGAATATGGCGGCGGAGGAAGGGTATCTGATCAGCAGCGTGTATTTTGACGATCTGTATCACGCTGCGTTGGAGGAAAAGCAGGCGGGAATCCGGTTTCGCAAAAAGTACAGAATCCGATGCTACGACCGCTGGGACCGGCAGATCAATCTGGAGTGCAAACGCAAGTATGGGGAGTATATTGCCAAGGACAGCGCACGCCTTGAACGCAGTGAATATGATGCAATCATGGCAGGTGAATACGATTTTCTGGCGGAGCGAGAAGAAGCTGTGTGCAGGGAGGTGTATGCGCTGCACCATGCACGCCTGCTGCGGCCTTGCGTGGCAGTGGAGTATATGCGGGAAGCGTATGTGATGGCGCAGGGCAATGTGCGGATTACCTTTGACAAGAAGATTTCCGCATCAATGCACACGCCGGACATCTTTTCCGCAGGCTATGAGGTTTGCTCTGTACTGCCGCCGGGCATCATGGTGCTGGAGGTGAAGTTTGATGATTTTTTGCCAGACGTGGTCTATCAGATTTTAAAGACGGCGATGGTGGACAGATGCGCCATCTCGAAATATGTCATGTGCAGGAATATGAATAGGAGGATACGGTTTCGATGAATACATTTTCTGATATTTTCAAGAAGGGATTCCTGGAGGAGACCGGAAATCTGACAACGCAGGGATTTGCAATGTCAATGCTGGCGGCATTTATCTGTGGTATGGTTGTGTATGGCGTTTACAGAAAATATTATAAGGGTGTGATTTATAGTAATAATTTTAATATTCTGTTGGTGTTGACGACGATGGTCACATGTTTTATTGTCATTGTGATCAGCTCGAATGTGGTGCTCTCCCTCGGAATGGTCGGCGCCCTGTCCATTGTGCGTTTCCGTACTGCTGTGAAGGACCCGCTGGATGTGGGATTTTTGTTCTGGACAGTGGCGGTGGGGGTCACTTGCGGCGCAGGGCTGTATCTCATATCTCTGATCGGGACGGTGTTGATCGCAGTCATTTACGTGCTCTTGGTGAAGATTCGAAACAGAAAGCGTCAGTATCTACTGATCATCAAATATGAGAATGAGGCGGCAGAGTCCGTCGCAAGAAAGCTGGAGACATTGAAAAAAGTACTGAAAAACAAGACGACCTCGCAGGGCACAACAGAGCTGACCTACGAGGTGGGAATCTGCGGTGACAACACGGCATTTGTGACAGCGCTGTCCGAGCTTGCGGGGGTGTCAAGCGCTGTGCTGGTGGAGTTTACAGGGGATTATTTCGAGTAGCGCAGTTTGTTTCTAGTCCGGTTTCCAAAATTTGTCTTAACATGAAGGTTTATTTTGTGTATAATAAAGTCATGGTCTAAATAGTATAGGACAGAAACCGGAAAGGGGACTTATTTATGAAAGAAAAACTGGACAGAACTTTGGGCATGTACTCGGCGCTGATGATCAGTATCGGGACGATGATCGGTTCAGCGATATTTGTGTTGGCTGGCACAAGCTATGCGACAGCAGGACCGGGCGCGTCTCTGGCAATTTTTCTGGCTGGTATCGCAGCAGTTTTTACAGGGCTGTCTTTTGCGGAATTAGTGACTGTCATACCGAAGGCGGGCGGCGGGTATGTCTATGTGAAGGAGGCGACAGGGAATAATATCGTCGGATTTATCTGTGGCTGGGGATTCTGGCTGGGGTATGCGATGTCATGCGGCTTGTTTGCGCTGGGATTTGGCAATTTTATCAATTATATTTTTCCGTTTATTCCGCAGATGGCGGCGGCATATCTGCTTGTGGTCTATGTGATGTTTACCAATATCAAGGGAACAAAAAGTTCTGGAACCCTACAGAATGTGATTACAACACTGCTGGTCGCACTGCTGGCGCTCTATGTTTTAGTCGGCATCTTTCATATTGATATGGAGAATCAGACGCCCTATACGCCGCAGGGAATGCCAGGTGTATTTAACGCAATGGGATTTCTGTATATGACGTACATTGGCTATGGGCTGATCACGACAGCCAGCGAGGAGGTTATCGAGCCAGAGAAGACGATTCCCAAAGCGATACTGATCTCCATCGCAGCAGTCATTGTGATCAAGACGTCGGTGTTTTTTATCGGATGTGGGATATTGCCGTGGCAGCAGCTTGTCCCGGAGGTCACAAGCACGCCGATGATTGACACAGCGGTACATATCGGTGGGGTGATTGGAGGGTATCTGTTTGCATTTGCGGGTATTCTGGCGACGCTCTCCTCCATCAATACGGCGGTCATGGCATCCTCCCGCACTTCATTTGCGATGGCGAGAGATCAGCGTCTGCCAAGTCTGTTTAAGGCGATCAACCGCACGACAAAGACACCAGTTTTTTCTATCGTCGTATCGTCGGTCATCGTGTTTATCGCGGTGTCGATACGGGATTTGGAACATATCTCAACCGTGACGAGCATTTTTTCTCTGACAGGATACAGCCTTGTCAATGTGGCGCTGATCATCTTTCGACAGAAAAAGCCGGAGCTTGATCGCAAGTTTCGCGTGCCATTGTACCCGCTCACACCGATTCTTGGTATTGGAATGAATCTGTTTCTTATCGTGAATTTGGCGATTTCAGACCGCCCTGCATTGATTATTGCTGTTTCTGTGATCGGGGCGGGGGTGTTGTATTACTACCTGATCATGCCAAAGCTTAAGTATGCGGCCAAGGGCATCTCAATTGTTGATGTGCCGGAGATCAAGGAGCAGAAGAAGGACAATAAAAAGAATGAGATTATCATACCAGTTTCCAATCCCAATACAGCCAATGGCTTATTGGACTTTGGCAGAAACATAGCGCTCGCAGAGGAGAGTACTACAGTGGTACCTGTGAAGGTGAACGTTTTTCCAGACAATCTCCTCACGATTGCAGATTATGATGTCATGATGCAGTCGATGGGCGTGCAGGACAGAGTCGTTCAGATGCTTAAGGACTATGAGAAGGAACCGTGTATGAGACCAGTGTTGATTAATTCGAGGGATGCCTTCCATGCGATCATGTCCGTGGTCAGGAAAGAGAAGAACCCGCTTGTGATTATGGGCTGGCATGGTTCGGGCCTTGCAAAGTATATGCATGGCAACATCACTTATCGGATGCTTCAGGAGGCACCTGCGGATGTCGGAGTCCTGCGGATGTATGATCAGAACACTGTATTTCGCAACATTCTGTTTCCCTATGGCGGCGGCAAGTATTCCAAGATGACAGCGAAGGTGGTCAATCGTATCGCCAACGCTTACGGCGCGAAAATCACGCTGTTGAACGTGGTGGACCACGAGGAGGATGTGGAGGCGACCAGAGAGTATCTGAATAAATCGGCTGCGAAGTTTGACCAGCCCACCGAGATCAGGGTATGCAGCGGCGATCTGATCGAGCAGGTTGTGGATTATTCCAGACAGTATGATCTGATTATTATGGGGGCGTCGCTTGACTGGGGAATCCAGGAGGTCGTGACGGGCTTTCGGACAGATAAGATCATGGAGCAGGCCAATTGTTCTGTGCTGATCATTAAGAGCTATGATATTTTCTTGCAGCGGACAAAAGTAAGAGGTCTGATCCACAAGACACGCAAAGCGATTCACCAATAAAAAACTGATGTAAAGCAGGAGTTATGCCTGTTTTACATCAGTTTTTTTATCTGGAGGGCAATATACCAGCAAGTCCTGAATCTCACAGTCCAGCGCGGTGCAAAGTTTGCACAGGACAGATACATCCAGTCTTGTCACTGTATTTGTACAGTAATTATCAACCTGTTTCCAATTCATCTCAGCTTTATGGGACAATTTATTTTTGTTCAGCCCCTTCTTTATGAGCAATTCATTTAGTTTTATTTCCAAATGTCCATATTCGTTTTCCAAATCAGCACTCCCCACACGAAATTTGTCATATTTTTCCCCATCTTTATTCTAGCAAATTTTCATCTCTTTGTCGATATGTGTCGAGCGGTGTAAATCGAATTTTCTTGTTTTTTTGTAGAATACTTGTTATAGTGTAGTAAGAAACGATAAATAGTAATATAATGTTAGCTGTACAAACCTATATTCTAAAAGTTTGTTCAGCGCAACGATACTACTATAAAGTATTTTGTCGAATTTTAAAAGGAGAGAATATGAAACTAGAATACTTTAAGGATAAGGTTTTTGAGCTGCTCAACGATGCAGATAACATGAGTATTAAAGATATTGAGACAAATGACAGAGAGGGTAAATTTACAGTCAGCACACAGGATGGCAGTGTGTTTGAGGTGAGTTGTAGTCAGCTTAGGATGCCTGCAAAAGACTTAAGAATATGCTGGTGGATGAAGCGGCATTGATACGGGATACATATTTTTCTGATGACTTCACATACTACATCATAGTTAGAGCACATCTGGATAGAAATTGTGAAAGGAAAATGGAGGAATCATGAAAAAGGATTACGGTAAATTGTGGACGTTATTCAAGTCCATGTTTGTGTTGAGCGCCTGTACTTTTGGAGGCGGTTTTGTCATTGTCTCTTTGATGAAAAAGAGATATGTGGAGGAGCTTCGATGGCTGGAGGAGGATGAAATGCTGGATGTGACAGCCATCACACAGTCCGCGCCAGGACCTCTGCCCGTAAATGCGTCCGTCATTATCGGTTATCGTATGGCGGGGATTGTCGGTTCTCTGACAGCGATTGTCGGCACCATTCTCCCGCCGATGATTATTATCTCGATCATATCTGTATTCTATGAACAGTTCCGCACCAATCCTTATATTGCAACAGCGCTGGAAGTAATGCGGGCAGGCGTTGCCGCAGTGATTTTTGACGTTGTGATCAATTTGGCGGGAAATGTGATTAAGACGAGACGAATCCTGTATATCGTGATGATGGTGACTGCATTTGTGGCAACGTATCTTTTGGATGTCAGCGCGATGATTATCATTTTTGTCTGTCTTGGAATCGGATTGATCGATTTATTTTTTACACTTAATAATAAGAAAGGAAAGGTGTCATAAATGCTGCTGTTAAAGTTATTTTTTGCGTTCATGCAGGTAGGACTGTTCAGTGTGGGCGGCGGCTATGCGGCCATTCCGCTGATTCAGGAACAGATTGTGAATATTCATAAGCTGATGACGATGGAGGAGTTTACGGACTTAATCACTGTGGCAGAGATGACGCCGGGGCCGATCTCCATCAACTCAGCAACTTTTGTGGGGATGCGCATTGCCGGGATTCCTGGGGTGCTGATCTGTAGCGTGGGCTGTATCATTCCGTCTTTTTGTATTTGTCTCACGCTGGCACATTTTTATTACAAGTACCGCACTGTGAGCGGCGTGCAGGTAGTGCTCGGCTCACTGAGACCAGCGGTTGTCGCGCTGATTGCCTCCGCGGGCGCGTCCATATTAATGCTCGGTTTGTTTCAGGCGGAACTGGGCGATATCATACTGCGGGATGTCAGGGTTGTTGAGCTGGTGATTTTTATCGCATCGCTGGTGATTCTCAGAAAATTTAAGGTAAGTGCGATAACGATCATTTTGGGCAGCGGTGTTGTGGGGACCTTGGCCTATGCCTTGATGGGCGCAGTCGGGTGATAAATTATTTCCGCATCATGCATATTTTCCTCTAAAAATTCCATACTGAGTTTAGAGGAGGATCAGCCATGACAGGGAATATCAATCAGATTTTTAATGAGAAAGACTATTATGAAATCCGTCTGGAGAGCATCGGCGGGCTGGGTGCAAATTTGTGCGGGAAAATGGTGGGAGAACTGGCTGTGAGGTATCTGGATCTCAACAGTGCGGGATTTTCCAGTTATGGCTCTGAGAAGACAGGGACACCCGTGAAAGGCTATATTCGCTTTTGTGCATCGGACAAGGAAATTCGGGTGCATTCGCCAGTTGTCAATCCTGATCTGCTGGTTATTTTCCATCAGGCATTGATGCGTGATGCGAAGACGTGGATAGGATGCGGCGCTCAGACGCAGGTTATCATTGCGCTAGATCAGGGGCAGGACGAATGGATGGGATATCTGCCAAAGACAGTTGGGGGCTGCTATGTGGTCGATGCCAGGCAGATTGCGATGGAGACCAAATCGAGAATCAATGTGGTCATGCTGGGAGCAATGGCAAAAGTGATGGGGTTTATCGAGCTGGAGCACACCAGACAAATTTGTCGGGACAGTCTTGGCAGGAAATACCCGGCGGCGCTTGAGAGTAATCTAAAAGGGCTGGAACAGGGTTATGAGCAAGTGCAGCAATTATCACAGGCTCAGCTAGATCTTTTTCAGAGCAAAAGCGGTGAGGAGACGGAGCAAAAGATACCGGATGACGGGCAGGAATGGGGGTATGTGACAGCGCCGATTGGCGGTGTGAATCCGCGGTTTGGCAGTACGGTGACAGCAGATTTATCTCCTTCCAGACAGGGATATCTGCCTGTGTTTATCAAAGAACGGTGTATCAACTGCGGTCTGTGTGACTCGACTTGTCCTGATATGGTGTTCCAGTTTGCTGAGGGAGAATTTAAGGGCAGGAAGATGATGGTAAACAGGGGGCTTGATTACTATCATTGTAAGGGCTGTATGCGCTGTGTGGATGTCTGTCCGGTCAATGCACTGGTGCGGGGGCTTGAGGCGGAACATTCGGATAAACAGTACTTTCTGCCCAATCAAGATATGCTGCGCGCGCCCGATTATTATATTAAGACTGGACCAGATGGCTATGTAACCTCGGAATCGTATTTGACAGAGAAAAGGCTGGAAGGGGGAGAGGTCTAATGGAAAAGCAGATAATCGAGTATGCGGGCGGCAATGAGATTGCAGCGATCGCGATCAAACAGATTGGATATGACCTTATGGGATATTACCCGATCACGCCCTCCACACAGATCGCAGAAAATCTTGATGAGATGCGCGCCAGAGGAGAGACAGATCTGATCATGATCGCTGCGGAGGGAGAGCACAGTGCGGCGGGAATCTGTTATGGTGCGTCGGTCGGCGGCGGCAGGGTCATCAATGCCACCAGCGCGAATGGTCTGCTGTATGCGCTGGAACAGTTTCCAGTCCAGTCCGGCACACGGTATCCAATGGTGATGAATGTGGCATGCAGGACGGTTTCTGGTCCTTTGTCTATCAAAGGGGATCACAGTGATATTATGTTTCTGTTAAATGCCGGATGGCCGATATTGTTTGCACATACAGTGCAGCAGGTCTATGATTTTAATATCATTGCGCTGAGGCTTGCAGAGCAGGTGCGGCTGCCAGTGGTAGTCGCGTATGACGGCTTCTTTACAAGTCATCAGAAGCGGCGGTGTATGCGGTTTGAGAGGGATGAGGCGGTGCGGCAGTTCATCGGACCTAAGAGGGAACAAACTCCGTTTCTGGATCTGTCGAATCCGATCACAGTTGGCTCATATATGAACGAGCCGGACTTGATCAATAACCGCTATCAGCTTCATCTGGCCATGCAGCAGGCGGATGAACTGCTTCCGAAGCTGTTTGAGGAGTATGGGGTGTTATCTGGCAGAGAGTACAGTAAGGTGGAAGGTTATCATTGTGAGGATGCAAAGGAACTACTGGTACTGCTAGGCTCCTCCTATGAGACAGCGAAGGAGGGGGTGGACAGTCTTGGCGCGAGAGGCAGGAAAGCGGGGATTGTCACGCTCAATGTACTGCGCCCATTTCCTGACAAGGCATTGTATGAGATTTGCCAGAATGCTGACACGATGCTGATAGCTGACAGACAGGACAGCTATGGGGCGTGGGGCGGAAATCTCTCGTTGGAGGTGCGCGCCATGATGCAGAAGTTTGGCGGCAGGGCACAGATCAAGAGCCGGGTTTATGGACTTGGCGGCAAGGATTTCTTTGCAGAGGATGTGGAGAAATTGCTGGATATCGCCTTGGCGAAGGAGACGCCGGACTTTGATTATTATGGCGTGACACCGGGAACAGTCCAGCAGACGATGGACAAGGGACCCTTTTTTGCACCTCTTACTGCAAAGAGAACGCAAATTGGTGCGACACAGGTCGAGAGAGATCTGAGAGGTGAAGTGCAGGTCAAGGGCGGCAGTCTGAATGCTACGGCTGCTATGCCAAAGCGTCTTGCACCGGGACATGGCGCATGTCCTGGCTGCGGGATACCCGTCAACCTCAATCTGCTCTCTAGGGCGATTGAAGATCCCATTGTCTTTCTTTTTCAGACGGGGTGTGGTATGATTGTCACAACGCCGTATCCCCGCACGAGTTTTAAAGTTCCGTATCTCCACAATCTGTTTCAAAATGGAGCAGCGACACTTAGCGGACTGGCAGAAATCTGTTACCGGAAACAAAAGCGGGGGGAATTGCCGCAGGGCGATATCATCTTTGTGATGGTCAGCGGAGATGGCGGCATGGATATCGGTATGGGCTCGGCACTCGGAACCGCGCTCAGGGGACATCGGCTTTTGCTCTTTGAGTATGATAATGGCGGTTATATGAATACCGGCTATCAGTTGTCTTACTCGACGCCAAAGGGTGCAAGAAGCGCTACATCCCATGTGGGCGTGAAGCAGTATGGCAAGACATTTTTTCACAAAGATATGCCCCGCATCATGGCTGCTACAGGGATTCCTTACGTTGCTACCGCTGCGGAATCCAATCCTACGGACTTTATAAAAAAGGCAGCGAAGGCGGCGCATTATGCCAAGACAGAGGGAACCGCATATCTCAAAGCATTATCGGCGTGTCCTCTGAACTGGAATGACAATCCGTCCACTGAGCGGAAGGTGATCGAGGCAGGTGTAAATTGCTGCTATTTCCCGCTGTTTGAGATTGAGCAGGGAAAAACGCGTCTGAGCTATGAGCCGGATGCAGCAGGAAAGAAAATTCCAGTCACGGACTGGCTTGCAATGATGGGACGCACAAAGCATCTGTGCGGTGAGTCGTATCAGGAAGTAGTAGAAAGCCTGCAAAATGAGGTGGATAAAAGATATCAGCGTCTTAGGAGTGATGCAGGGCTTGGTTAACCAATCAAATTTGATAGATGAGAAGGAGTGTATGTAAATGGATAAGAGTGTATTTGTAAAAAGTAATGAGGCAGTTTTATATCTGGTATCTGGAAAAAAGGATGCTTTAAATCTGCCAATACTGGATTCCTCGATCTCGGAGGGCGCAGGTGAGAAGCATATTCCAGTGGTGGAGCGCAGCGGAAGAGACATTACAGTGAAGGTTGGCAGCGTAGCACATCCAATGTCTGAGGAGCACAGCATTGACTGGATTTTCCTCGAGACGAAAAAGGGCGGTCAATTCGTGAAGCTGTCTCCGCAGGATGCGCCAGAGGCACATTTTGTACTGGCTGAGCAGGATGAAGCATGTGCGGCGTATGCATACTGCAATCTTCATGGATTCTGGAAGACCGAACTATAATCATACAGAGCACATTGGCACAAATGATGGAGTGAGGAGAGAGAAATGGCACAGAATGCAAAAGAAAACCTGATCACTCAGCCGCCGGCGCGAAGTCTGTTCTTCTTTGCGCTGCCGATGATCATTGGGAATTTATTTCAACAGTTTTATAACATGGCAGATTCCATCATTGTTGGAAATCTGGTAGGAGAGGATGCGCTTGCGGCAGTGGGGGCATCTTATTCCTTTACGACGGTATTTATCATGATTGCGATCGGAGGAGGGATTGGCGCGTCTGTCCTTACCAGCCAGTATCTTGGCGCAGGGCATTACAAGGAGATGAAAAGCTCTGTCTATACTTTTTTGATCGCGTTTGCCGTATTTAGCACACTGCTTGCGGCAGTCGGTTTTTTTATCAATCCGACAGTGCTTCGCGCATTAAAAACCCCCGAAAATATCATGCCTGACGCAGTGTCGTATCTACAGATTTACTTTGCTGGACTGCCGTTTATGTTTATGTACAATATTTTGTCGGCAGATTTTAACGCGCTTGGCAGATCGAAGATACCACTGTTTTTGTTGATATTTTCTTCTATATTAAATATTCTTCTGGATTACTGGATGGTGGGCAGTCTGGGGATGGGCGTGTCCGGTGCGGCAGTTGCGACAGTGATTGCACAGGGCATAGCGGCAGTGATTTCCTTTGTGATTCTCATGAAGCTGCTCTCGACATATCACACGGACGATAAGGTGGAGCGTTTCCGAACAGATATGTTTGCCGCAGGAGTCAGAATCGCAGTACCATCGATTGTGCAGCAGTCCATCGTGAGTATTGGTATGCTGTTAACACAGTCCGCAGTCAACCAGTTTGGCTCGTCGGCGCTTGCAGGGTATTCTGCGGGAATGCGGCTGGAGTCGCTCTGCATTGTACCCATGATCGCGACAGGAAATGCGATGTCCACCTTTACGGCACAGAATCTGGGGGCGGGAAAACCAGAGCGCGTGCGTCAGGGCTATCATGCGGCATACGGTATCATCATTGGTTTTGGGATTGTGTTGATTTTGATCTCACAGCTATGCTACAATCCGATTCTGTCGGTGTTTGTGGAACAGGGCGCGTCGGCAGTGGCGTTTGAGACAGGAACTTCGTATTTCCGGTTTATTGGTCTGTTTTTTTCATTTTTGGGTTTCAAGGCGATAACCGACGGGATATTGAGAGGTGCAGGGGATATCAAAGTGTATATGCTGGCAAATCTGATCAACTTAGGAATCCGCGTTGCAGTGGCACAGCTCTGTTCCCCGGTGTGGGGAATCCAGCTGGTCTGGTATGCGGTACCGATGGGATGGACAGCGAATTATCTGATTTCGTATTGCTGGTACCGCACGGGGCATTGGAAAAAGAACAGGCTCGTATAAAGATGCGGCTATAGCTGGTATTAAGATGTTGTAGTTCCTGCAAAATCCTGTGTTTACAGGAGCAGTATATGATGCTAAAATATTCTGAAGAGTGTGTGGCATAGTGAGGAGGAAATTTGATGAAGGCTTGGGTATTGTATGGTGCAGATGACATCCGATTTGAGGAGGTGGACAAGCCGCAGCCAGCGGAGGATGAAGTGATCGTTGCAGTGAGGGCGGCGGGGATTTGCGGCTCGGATATTCCCCGAATCTATCAGACCGGTGCACATGTGCATCCGCTGATTCCGGGACATGAGTTTTCCGGTCAGGTGGTGGCAGCAGGCAAGACAGTCAGCAAGGTTTGGGAGAATCAGCGTGTCGGCATTTTTCCGCTGATTCCGTGCAGGAACTGTGTGGCATGTCGAACACAGCACTATGAGCTGTGCCGCAGCTATAGTTATCTCGGTTCGCGCAGAGACGGCGGATTTGCAGAGTACGTGTCAGTGCCGGCGTGGAATCTGATCGCGCTGCCTGACAATGTGACCTATGAGCAGGCGGCAATGATGGAGCCTATGGCGGTGGCAGTTCATGCCATGCGCAGCGCGCTCACTGGCGCTGTGGACCGCGCGAAATCCATCGCGGTCTGTGGCTTTGGCACGATTGGAATGCTGCTGGTCTTGTTTTTGAGAGAGGCAGGTTATGAGAATATCTATGTGCTGGGCAATAAGGAGTTCCAGCGAAGCATGGCGGCAGCAATCGGTGTGGAGCCGGGGCATATATATCATGGCGATCCTGGCAGTGCATGTGAATGGCTGTTCGCGCAGACAGACGGCGTTGGTGTAGATGTATTTTTTGAGTGCGTCGGCAAGAATGAGACGATATCCGATGCGATTCGGTGCACTGCGCCAAACGGTGTGGTACAGCTTGTGGGCAATCCGGCATCTGATCTGCTGTTTGATCAGAATACATATTGGAAAATCCTTCGCAATCAGCTGACAGTCAAGGGCAGCTGGAACTCCTCATTTACACACAGCGAGGAGGATGACTGGCAGTATGTGCTCGACAGGCTGCGGCGTGGCTGCATCCAACCGCAGCAGTGCATTACACATCGGCTGGCGCTTGGTGCGTTGGAGAAGGGATTTAGAATCATGCGGGACAAGACGGAGACATATATGAAAGTGATGCAGACAGACGCATGAGAACCGCAGCAAAAGGGATGCAAAAATGAGGGGAAATGAAGAAATCTCCTATGGCGAAAGAATAAACAAATGATATTAAAAAAGACAATACCCAAAGAATTTTATAAACTGTTTCGAACGAGAAACATGGACGCCTACATGATGTTTTTGGTTTCTATCTATGATGAAAACAATGAGGTATACACAGCGCTTGGCCTTACTACAGAGGACGGGCAGGCAATCATCGGTGAAGTGATTAGCAGGATGCAGATCGAGTGGATGGAGGATAGTGAGGAGACGGCAGAGCCGGCGGAGAATACCGCCTTTGGGGCACCGGGCACGCCCTCTGCCATCCTTAATACTCTGATTCGCTGGGGATGGATTAAGAGTGACTACGATGAGCAGTTAAATACTTACATTCTGTCCTTTCCAGAGTACAGCCAGCTCTATGTAGAGCTGTTTAAGAAGCTGCAAAGCAACGATGACAGCAGGGAGCGGGAGAGTATTCTTTCTATATATAGTGCACTTTTTACCTATCAGGCAGATCAGGAAAAAAATAATGATATCCTAAAAAGTGCGCTCGTCACGTCTAAAAATCTGGAAACATTGTTATCAAACATGCAGAATGGGATGCGCGCATATTTTGATGTGCTTTCAAGGAGCAAAAATTTCATAGAAATCCAAAAAGTGCTTGTGGATGAGATCAATAACAGTGATAGTGAGAAGTATGCCATTCTGACGACCACGGACAGTTTTTACCGCTATAAAGAATCCGTGAAGGAGTTAATCAGTCAGATTTTAAACCAGCATGACCAAAAGAAACCAGAGTTTTTGAGGGTACTGCATCAGTGTGAGAACAATTCACCAGAATACGCCCGCGCGAAGAAGGCGTTGCAGTATAGCGATGAGGCGGTCGAGTTGATCTATAAGATCGAGCGGCAGTTTGACCTGATCGAGAGAAAATACAATAAGCTGGTGGAGCAGAAGGCGGTTTTTGCCAAGCGCGCACTCGCGCGAATCCACTATATCTTTCAGGAGGGCGCGACGGAGGAGGACAGTGTATTTCGGCTGATTCGGCTGATTGAGAAGCACAGTAATCCGGGGATGGTGCTCGATGCGCTGAGAGAGAAGATTCGGTTTACAGCACCGTTTAAACGGTTTGATGACAACAGTATTTACAAGCGGCATGATAGCAGTGATACGCTTTTTCAGCCCTTGGCAGTGGAGCGCACGACAGAACAAAATACAACGGAAATTACGGATTTTGTGCCAAAGCCGCGATACACGAAGAAGGAGCTGCGGGCATTTTGCGACCGCAATGTGAAGGATGGTGTATTCCAGACAACGCCGGATACAGTGCAGTCTGTGGAAGATTTAGAAAAAATGCTGTTTTTGTGGCAGGAAGTTACAGGAAAACAGCCAAAGCAGGATTTTGTGCAGCTTGGAAGAGAGCTACAGAACAAGAATGGATTTACTTTTTCGGAGCTGTGCATTGCGATAGAGGAGGCGTTCGACGATGAAATATATGGATGAGCTGTCACAGAGTGAGGCGGCGGGAATCAAGAAGACGATACAAGATTTGTTTCGGCAGACCTGTATACTAGAGGTCAAATGTGACCCGGTGACACTGGTGCAGCGGGATAATCCCAGGTATCGCATCTGTGCTAACCACAGGGAATTTATAGCGGACTATCTTTCGGTGCTAGACTGCGAGCTGGTGCATGACCCGCAGGAGCACATCTTCCGTATCAGGGGGGAGAGTATGCCCATCGACCGGCTGACGCTCACCGGCACGCGAATCCTGTTAATTCTAAAGGTCATCTACCGGGACCGAGTCATGGGGGAAGGGTTGCAGGCGACAGTGACCTGTCTGCGGGAAATCAGGGAGATTGGAAGCAACACCAACCTGCTGACGCGAAAGCTGACAGCACAGGAGTGGCAGGATGCACTGTCCACGCTCAAGGTGCACCAGATTATAGAGCTGCCGGGAGCGATCGGAAATCTTGAGGATGACACGCCAATCTATATATACAGTACGATCAATATTTTCTGTTCGTCGGTGGAGATCAATGAGCTGATAAAAATGTATGAGGAGTCTACAGGTGAAGAAAGCGAAGAAGATATTTAAAAGAATGTGTCTCAATAACTGGGGAGGAATCACGCACCAAATACTTGAATTTCATGAGTACGTCAATCTTTTCAGTGGAATGAGTGGTTCAGGAAAATCAACAGTGATGGATGCCATACAGGTTATTTTGTATGGCAGCGTCTCATCGAGCTTTCTCAACAAGGCGGCGGATGACGCGAAGAACAAGCGAAGTGTGTTAAGTTATCTAAGAGGGGAGCAGAAGGATGGGACAGCAAATCGCGCAGGGCGTGATTTTTGCGCTACGATTGTATTAGAGATCGAGGATACGGGAAATCATACGGCAAGCTGTGTCGGGATGGCGTTCGAGGTCAGAAAGAATGACACAGAGATCAAAAAGATGATTTATTTTAGTCATTCTGGCAGAATGCCGGAACAAGGCTATCTTGCCGGTGCGGGATATCCGTACACCAATCAGGAGATCAGAAAGCTGGTGGAGGAGCGCGCTGCCAGTGGTGAAAACAGAGGGCGAAGCGACGTGAACCGCATCTATCCATCCAAGGAAGCATACACCAATGCACTGTATGACAGCCTGCTTGGCTATATTGACGGAAAGCGCTTTACAGTGATGGAAAAGAGTGCGATCGCGCTCAAAATGACAGATGGTACAGGGCAGTTTATCAAGGACTATATGTTTCCAAAAAACGATGGAGATATCATTGGGAAAATCAGCGAGCAGCTAGGTTCCTACCGCGACATCCAGGAAAAGATCAAGGATATGCACCGCCGGATCGAACTTCTGACCGAGGTGCAGGAAGCGGGGAGACGCAAAGCTGCGGTCAGCGCCGACATACTGCGGTCAAGGGCAATGATACGATGTGTGGATATCTTGGAACTGCAAGAAAAGATCGCAGCGGACGAGGAGGGGATAAAGAATGCTTCGAGTGAGCTGCTGCGCCTAGAGGAAATCAGAATCAAGCTCGACGCGGATATGGAGCGGATTGATGCCGAACTGATACAGGTTTCTGCGGATTTAAAGGCAGGCGATTTGGGCGCAAAGGAGATACAGCTGGCGGAGTTAGTAAAATTACAGGAAATGTACGCAGCAGACAGTGAGCAGTGGCGCAAGGTTACGACAGGGCTTAGGCGGTGGGAGGAGGATGAGACTGTCACGGACTATGTGAGCAATCCCATGCTCAACAGAATCTCCGACTTCTGCAAGGGAAAAATCGACCAGGAGCTGTGCGAAAGCCTTCGGAAAAATATACAGGATACCAAGGCGGCGATCGATGAACTGTTAGAGGAGTACAGCGGACAGCGGCGCGAGCTGGAGCGGGAATTAAAGGAGCTAGGACATCTCGTTGATGATATGCAGCATGACAGAAAACCCTACCCGGCAGTACTCAAGGAGGCGAGGGCGGCACTGGAGCGTAAGCTTTCGGACAGCTATGGGCGTACAGTCAAGGTGCATATCCTCGCGGATTTGTTTAATGTGGAGGATGCGGTCTGGAAAAATGCAGTCGAGGGCAGAATGGGCAGAATGAAATGCGCCTTGGTGACAGAGCCTAAATATGCGCGCGATGCGGCAGTGCTTTTCCGGGAGATGAAGAAGTGTGAGGAAGTGGAGTTGATCGACACAGACGCCCTTGTCAGAGCCAATGCCGCTGTCGATGACAACGCGCTGTATGAGGCAGTATTTACCGATGTGCCCTATGTTGACGCCTGTCTGCGCCGGTATCTGGGACGCATCCAGAAGTGTGACACCATCGAGGCATTAGAGCAGGTTCGAGACGGTGTCACGCCAGACTGTTACTCCTACAGCAATTACAGCTTTCGCCACCTTCGCCGGAACGATTATGAGAAATATGCCTGCATTGGCACAAAGGTATCCAAGGCAAAGCTTGCGGCATATCAGGAGAACTTGCAGAGACAGGAGACGGCGCACGGCGAGTTAAAGCATTTGATCGATAGGCTGAAAGCGTCAGCGGGGTTTGAGGATCTCGACAATGACATGGACTATTTTGTGCGTCTGTCGAAGGCGGGGAGAGAGCTTGAGAAAGTTACCGGAAATATTGTCGCACTCAGGCAGGAAATTACACGGCTCAGAGAGGGTGAGTACAGAGAACTTCAGGAGCGGAAGGACCGCTTGGAGGAGCGCAGGGAAGAGAAACGGATACAGCAGAGGCAGAACCAAAATCTGATCAATGAGTATACTAGAATCAAGAGTCAGAAGGAGGGCGAGACAGGCAGGTTAAAGACCGATCTCCAAGAAAAGACCGCGGGCTATCAGGTGGATGCGCAGATGGAGGAGGAGGCGGCAAAGCAATTGGAATCGCGCTCTGCACAGACGATTCGAAACCGTCTCTTTGCGCAGATTAGTGCCCTGGAGGAGAAAGAACAGGCGGAGGCAGAAACGCTCCAGAATACCAGAAATCGATTTAACAGGGAGTATCCCTCTGTCGGCTTTCATGGTATGGAGAAGGACAATGCCGCGTATGACCGGCTGCTGCATGATTACCAGAGCGACTATGAACCGAAGTATGAGCAGGAGTTTGAGAAGCAGTGTGATCAGATTTACAGGAGTCTGCGTGAGAATGTGATCGCAACGATTCACGGCGATATCAATGCGGCAAAACGCCATACCCATGATATCAACCGACTGCTACGCAGTACGAACTTTGCGGACAGCACTTATCAGATCAAGATAGAGCCTGCGCGAGATGAACGGGGACAGTTTTATGAGATGCTGACCGCACCGGAACTTGACAGCAAGAATGTAGGACCGAATATGACAGAGGGGCAGTTAAGTCTGGGAGAGGATGAATTTTATCAAAAATACGAGCAGAAGATAAAGCTTTTGACGGATAAATTTATGCCGATACGGGAGGAGGACGGCAGAATACGGGAACAGCGTATGCGGGACATGGAGGCGTATGCTGATTACAGAAATTACCTGTCCTTTAGTATGTATGAGCAGGTGACAGATGAGAATGGAACTGTGATTCGGGAGAATTATGTGGACGAGATGGCAGGGAGGGATTCTGGCGGAGAGGGACAGAATCCCAAATATGTAGCGCTGCTTGCAGGGTTTGCAATGCTCTATCACTCACAGAGCAACCGCGATTCCAAGGTCAAGCTTGTGCTGTTAGACGAAGCGTTTTCAAAGATGGACCAGGAACGGAGCGCTGTCTGCCTGAAATATGCGCGGAAAATGGATTTACAGCTCATCGTCTGCGTTCCTGATGAGCGTCTTCAGTCCCTGATACAGAACGTTGATTGTGTCTATGGTTTCAGAAGATTCCAGAACCGCATATCGATGATGCATATCGACAAGGGGAATTATCTCAGAATGCTTGAGGGGGAGAACTGACTGCGCTGAGGCAGTCCGTTCAAAAGTCCTCCAGTGTACGGAATGTATACCCCATCTCTTCCCACTTGGTCAGCAGTTCATCCAGAATCTCACCGTTTGTCTGGGAAGTGCTGTGCAGCAGGACGATCGCACCGGGATGAATGCGTCCGAGCAGTTTTTTGAAGGCTTCCTCCTTTGTCGGCTGTTTATCCTGATACCAGTCCACATAGGCAAGACTCCAGAAAAAGGTGTCATAGCCAAGCTCTTTTGCCATCGCGAGATTTTTGGTGCTGTATTTGCCCTGCGGCGGGCGGTAGAACCGCGCCATCTCCGTTCCGGTGATTTCTTTGAATTTCGTTTCGACGTCCCGCATTTCCTTCTCGAAGGATTCCTTTGAGGAGATGGAGGACATATCCAGATGATGATAGGTATGGTTGCCTACAAAATGCCCATCCGCCACCATCTGTTTTACCAGCTCCGGTGCGGATTCGAGATAATGCCCCACCACGAAAAAGGTCGCTGGCACTTGATGCTTTTTCAGTGCATCGAGAATCGGCTGTGTGTTTCCGTTCTCAAATCCAGCGTCAAAAGTCAGATAGATGACTTTCTCCTGACTGTTTCCGACATAGTGGGCATCGTACTTTTGGAGTTCCTCGACGGACGCATTTCCGGTCGGCTGGGTGCCCTCCTGCCCGAAGCCAAGCCCCCAGTTTTCGGCGCCGGCGCTTCCGCTTGCGGGGACAATCCACTCGTCTAATTTTTCGTACTTGACATAAGCGGCGCCTCTGCCAGTCAGAAAGGCGGCGGAGAGGAGAAGGGCCAGCAGCGCCAGTTTTTTAAAATTTGGCTTTTTCTGTATTTTGATATGTTTCATATTTTCAAGACTTTTCAAAATTTTCATCTTTTCGCTTCCTGTTTCGATTCATTCTTATTTAAAGATATTTCTTATTATCAAAAAAATTCCTGTTCAGAACGAAAAACTGGGAGTTGTTATCAAAGTCTAATGAATGTATAATAATAGTATACTGGCGGTCAAAAAGACTGACCGCTCAATATAAAGTTATGCACACAGCCGCATAAGGAAATATGCCGCTTGGCGGCTGCGGCTGGCGCAATACTCACGGCAGATTTCATCTATCATGAGTATAAAAAACTTAGGAAGCAGGGGACAAATAGATGGAGTACAGCCAACTGGAACAGATTGTTGCGCCGCTGTTAGCGTGGTATGAGGCAGACCACAGGCAGCTTCCGTGGCGCAGGACCAAAGACCCCTACAAAGTGTGGGTGTCGGAGATTATGTTGCAGCAGACGCGGGTGGAGACCGTCATTCCATATTTTGAGCGTTTTATGGAACGGTGCCCCACCGTTGCAGCGCTTGCGTCGTGTGAGGACGAAGCGTTATTGAAGCTGTGGGAGGGGCTTGGGTATTATTCGCGCGCAAGAAACCTTAAGAAAGCAGCGCAGGTGATTTGTGCCTCCTATGATGGAAGGTTTCCAGAGGCGTATGAGGCAATCCGCGCGCTGCCGGGCATCGGGGACTACACAGCGGGCGCCATATCGTCGATCGCCTTGGAGCAGGCGCGTGCAGCGGTGGATGGGAATGTGCTGCGCGTGGTGACAAGGCTCACGCAGGACAGCCGTGACATTATGGAGAATAAGTTTCGCAGACAGGTCACAGAGGTGCTTGAAAACGTCTATCCGTCTGCGCGGCGGGGAGATTTCACGCAGAGCCTGATGGAGCTGGGGGCGGTGGTTTGTGTGCCAAACGGTGAGCCGCTGTGCGGGCGTTGTCCGCTAAAAGCGCTGTGTGGTGCGCAGGAACAGGGTACACAAATGCAGTATCCTGTCAAAAAGAAAAAGCCGGAACGAAAAACGGAGTACAAAACCGTATTCATTCTAATAAATGAGAATAAAATTGCACTTAGAAAGCGCGGTGCGCAGGGCATTTTGTCAGGAATGTGGGAGCTGCCCAATATAGAAGGCATACAGACTGCCAGCCAGATCAGGCAAGAGCTTGCAGAAAAAAACATAGCGCTTAGCGAATTGAGGGAGGTTTCCGGCGGCAAACCGCCGTTAAAGCATATTTTTACACACATGGAATGGCATATGGCCTGCTGGGTTGCAGTTTGCAGCACTGTGGGAACGGACGATGAACTGACATGGGTCACAGAGGAACAGTTAACACATGAGTTTGCACTGCCCACGGCATTTAAGAAGTGCTTAAAGTGTTGCGGGAGGGTGTGGGAAGGTACAGGAGGGCAACAGCAGCATGACAAATGAAAAGATCAAGACCAAAGAATCAAGTATCGACCTGATGATGACAGGGCAGGTCATGAAGAGAGAGATTAAGAAGAAGGGATATACCATCCGTGAGCTTCAAAAGAAACTAGGACTGTCCTGCCCGCAGCCCATTTACCGCTGGCTTCAGGGACGGACACTGCCTTCGATTGACAATCTGTACATGCTGAGCAGACTGCTTCGCTTAACCGTAGATGATTTGATCGTTCCGATGCAGAATCAGGCTTGGATTTTGCAGGAGGCATGTAACATGAAATTTGATGTCAGGATGTGGGCTTATTTTGAGGGAATCAGCGCAGATGAAAAAAATGAATGAGGTTCGGATTACGGAGGATCCCGCGGAGGCGGCGCATCTTGCCGCCAGCAGGACGCCGTATATTGTCTGGCTAAATGACCGGAATAAGGAGGCGTGCTTTCCGAGCGGCGCTTATTGCGTAGAACGGCTGAGTGATATTGATGCGCAGTATCTTGACAGGGTTTACCGGCGTTTTCATAATCTTCCATGGGAGATTGCCGAGACGCCCAGAGTGCGGATTCGGGAGATTACCGTGAAAGATGTACCGCAGTTGTATGAATTGTACCGCGATGCGAGCATCACCGCATTTATGGAGCCGCTGTTTGCGGACCCGGAGCAGGAGATCGCCTACACAAAGGAGTATATAGAAAATGTGTACGGTTTTTACGGATATGGCATGTGGGTGCTTGAGGAGAAAAACAGCGGTCAGGTGATCGGAAGAGCTGGGCTGGAAAACCATGAGGGGTTTGAGGGGCTGGAGCTGGGCTTTATGCTGGGCGTGGCATATCAGCACCAAGGCTATGCGTATGAGGCGTGCAGCGCAATTCTCACATACGGGCTTCAAGAGCTGGGACAGCAGCGGTACTGTTGTTATATTAATGAAAAGAACTATCCATCCATCCGTTTGTGTGAACGTCTGGGATTTGAAAAGCAGGGAATCCGAGGCTGTAGTACACTTAATTCTGAATACATTCAGTATGTTTTTGAAAAATAATATTCACGAAAATAGATCAAACAATAATCTGAGTAAAAATAAAAAAGAAAGAGCTTGACATTGGAAAAATGTGGTGGTATGATAAGTCACATGAAGCAAAGGTGCTGCGGGACAGAATCCCATAGCACCTTTTTTCGTCCTTTATGCGCATAAAGTGTACTTAAAAATAAAGGAGGAGATTATGATGACAGAATTACAGGAATTACTCGACGCCGTCAACGGTGAGATCTATGGGGTATGGTTTTTGATCGGCGCTGCATTGGTATTTTGGATGCAGGCAGGCTTTGCGATGGTGGAGGCAGGCTTTACCAGAGCAAAAAATACAGGAAACATTATCATGAAAAATCTAATGGATTTCTGCATTGGTACATGTACGTTTATTATAATCGGGTTCGGGCTGCTGCTTGGAGAGGATTTGATGGGATTGATCGGTAAGCCCGGCTTTGATATTTTCACAAGCTATGCGGATTTTGACTGGTCAAACTTTGTGTTTAACTTGGTGTTTTGTGCGACGACAGCGACGATTGTTTCGGGTGCGATGGCAGAGCGGACAAAGTTTTTATCTTACTGTGTGTACTCCGGGGTGATTTCCGCACTGATTTATCCGATCGAGGCACACTGGATCTGGGGCGGCGGCTGGCTTGCGCAGTGGGGCTTTCATGATTTTGCTGGCTCCTGTGCGATACATATGGTGGGCGGAATCAGCGCGCTGATCGGCGCGAAAATCCTCGGACCGCGCATCGGGAAATTTACGGAGGATAAGCAGGGCAGGATTACCAAGGTGAACGCATTTCCCGGGCATAATCTCACAATTGGCGCACTCGGCGTGTTTATCCTGTGGCTTGGCTGGTATGGGTTTAACGGCGCGGCGGCAACGAGCTTGTCAGAGCTTGGCTCAGTCTTTGTGACGACAACGATCTCCCCGGCAATTGCGACCGTGGTCTGCATGATTTTCACTTGGGTAAAATACGGCAAGCCTGATGTGTCCATGTGCCTGAATGCGTCGCTTGCCGGGCTGGTGGCAATTACCGCAGGGTGTGATGTGACAGATGCCCTTGGCGCGATCGTGATTGGCGCGGTTGCCGGTTTGCTGGTGGTATTTGGCGTCTGGCTTTTGGATTATAAGCTTCATATTGATGACCCGGTGGGCGCTGTGGCGGTGCACTGTCTGAATGGGATTTGGGGGACTGTTGCAGTCGGCTTCTTTGCGACGGACACAGCGCCTGCCTACGCGAGAGGCTACGGCGACGGTGTGACATTTGGTGCGAACCAGATTTGCGGGACGGGGCTTTTTTACGGGGGCGGCTTCAAGCTGCTTGGAATCCAGCTTGCGGGAATGGCGTGTGTGATTTTGTGGACAGTAGTGACGATCACAATCACCTTTTTGGCGATCAAAGCCATCTTTGGGCTGCGTGTCACAGAGGAGGAGGAAATTGTCGGGCTGGATGCCACAGAGCATGGACTTCCGTCGGCATATGCAGGCTTCTCCATGATGGATATTTCAAACAGCATGATTATGGAAGAAAATGAGAATACGCAGCTTGGTTCAGACTGCTATGAGGAGGCGTCTGAGGTGCAGAAAAATGCTGCGGTCAAGGTTTCACAGCTTCCGACGGCGTCAGCGACAGGGATTTACAAAGTTGTCATCATTGCAAAACTTGCAAGATATGATGTGCTGCGCAAGGCGATGAACGCAATCGGCGTGACGGGCATGACCGTGACACAGGTTATGGGGTGCGGCATTCAGAAGGGCGCCGGCGAGAAATACCGCGGTGCTGAGATTGACGCGACCCTGCTCCCAAAGGTGAAAGTCGAGGTAGTGGTGTCCGCAATTCCTGTGGAAAAAGTGATAGCGTCTGCCAAGAAGGCACTCTATACAGGGCACATCGGTGATGGAAAGATTTTTGTATACAATGTGGATAAGGTAGTCAAGATTCGCACAGGGGAGGAGGATTTGGCGGCGCTTGCAGATGTTGAATAAAATAAGAACCCGAGGGTAAAACTTCGGGTTCTTGCAATATCGTATATAAATTCATATAATTGATTCAATGGATAAATTTTTGATATTTGATAATTTCAGAATGCTTTGGTAATAGTTTTCCTGTAGATCGATGATCTCATTGGTTCCAGTGCGTATGACAGGCTTTGAGAAATTGTCAGGATTGATAAAGATGACATTCCCCTCCATGCCATTGCTGAGCGTGACATGATGATTGAGATAGGCGTTTGACACATTCTCAAGGAATGTGAGAATATATTTCATCTCATATTTTTGGATTCCATCATCCTCGAAATATTTGATGACAGAAAACGGACACATCGCTGCGCGGTATACGCGCTCGCTTGTCATGGCATCAAAGATGTCCGCGATGGTGACAATCTTGGAAAATTTGTCAATATCCTCGCCTGTGAGTCCGTAGGGATAACCACTTCCGTCACATTTCTCATGATGCATCAGTGCTGCATTTTTGACTGGTTCGGGAATACTGTTGTACCGTCCCAGCAGATGAAAGCCTTCTGTAGTGTGGGTCTTGACGATCTCAAATTCGTCTTGGGTGAGTTTGCCAGGTTTTCGCAGGATGCCGGCAGGAAGCACAAATTTGCCTACATCGTGGAACAGTCCGCACGCGGTCGCCATCATCTGATCTGCCTCCGAAAAGTGGAGCCAGCGTGCGAGTACATTGGAGATGAGTGCCACATCAATGCAGTGATTGTATACAGAATCCTCAGTATTGTGCATATTCAGCAGCATGTCAAATACGCTGATGCTCTGTCTGTCCTGAGACAGCAGTGCAAGTGTTTCTTTCAGTAGTTCGTTGGCGCGGAACGGTTCATTGCGGTATAGTGAATTCATGAGATTATTCTGGTAGTGTTCAGCGCACCGAGCAAAATGATGCGAAAAAATCTGGTACTGCCTGCTCATGTCTGGGTTGTCATGCATGTCAGATTCCAGCGCTGTATTACTGTACAATGCTGTGATAGAGGCGTCCTGTTTCTTGTCGATTGCCGCATTTGTCATCGGCATGGACATATCAACGACAAGATTATCCTCAATATGTGCATAATAGATGGAATATCCTTCCAATCGTGATATAATATTCTCAGTGAGGATTATGCCTTTGGGAACGACGGGTTTATGGTCATAAGACAATATATCTTCAGCCGTTACCATACCAGGCGTAAGCGCTGTGATGGGGATTTTTCTCATAAAGCCCAGTCCTCTCTTTATCTAGTAAGTTTTAGTAGTACAGAAACATAGTTCCATTGTATCGTTTTTGAAAGTAAATGTCAAACAAAAGGAGAGAATTATATGAAAAAATACACTGGTATCCACAAATTATCTGATAACAAATTTTTGAATCTATTTCATCTGGACGCGCTGACGGACAGCGGACAGCCGTTTGATTACTTTTTTGTATCTAGGAGAAAAGCGGACCAGATCAAGCTTCTCACAAAGGACAGCGCGGCGGAGGGCGTTGTTATTTTTCCTGTGTGGAAGGAGGACCCGGAGAAGATCGTACTGATCCGGCAATACCGATATCCGCTCGATGATGTGCTGTATGAGCTTCCGGCGGGATTGATTGACGAGGGGGAGACGCCAGCGTGTGCGGCCATCCGTGAGATGAAGGAGGAGACAGGGCTGTCATTTGAGGTGTACACAGACGGAGATGCAACATACCGGAGACCGTTTTTTATGGGGGCTGGATTTACAGATGAGAGCTGCAATGCCATTTTCGGATATGCCAGCGGGAGTATTAGCCGCAGAGATCAGGAGGATACAGAGTCCATTCAGGTGTTGATTGCCGACAAGCAGGAGGTGCGTCGCATTCTTCGGGAAGAGAAGGTTTCTATCAGGGCGGCCTATCTGCTTATGAGCTTTCTGCACATGACGAAGAATGAACCATTTGGTTTTTTGGATTAGATTAAATAACAATCGTTTTCTGAAAAAGTGTGTTCATTTTCTGAAAAATGTGATATGATGGATTGGAAGAATGATAGGTATTTGTTCAGATGAAAAGGTTTATAGCATTTATAAAATCAGAAGACCACAATCCTTTTGAAGTTTCTTAATGAAGTTTAATTTCAAAGCTTTGCTTCAGATTTTAGGAAAGAAGGTTGATCAAAGTGTTCGATAAAGAAGACGTAAAAGTACAGGCAAATCTGGGGAGTGCAGCAGAGGAAACAAAGGAATCTTCAGTCAAAACGGAGCTTGCGCCAAAGATTCAGACAGCACAGGTCAAAGCGGTGTCTGAACCACAAGTACAGGCAGAGTCCACGCCAGAGATTCAGAATCAGACAGTTGCAGAGGCGTCAAAAGATAGTGGATACCGCTCAGAAATCAATGGAGTTGAGATTGATTTCGAACTTCAATACCGCGACAGGGAAACAGACATGAAGGATATTGCGAAGAGAGTTACAGAGGATTATGTGAAAAGAGGAAATGACGCATCCAAGATCGGGTTGATTCAGGTGTACTTAAAGCCCACCGATTATACAGCATATTATGTGATCAACAATTCCTATGAGGGAAAGATTCCTTTATTTGAATAAGGGCAGAGACGTAGATCAAAACAGTGCGCTGTAAAATAATAACCGTTATGGAGAGGGGATTCTCCGTAGCGGTTATCTTATTATACACGCGGATGCGGAAAGGAACTATGCAGCAGTCATCAAGCGGACAATAATGGCAGATTATTGCGTGGAGTGCATCTGAATTTGACATTTTGATTGGGGTAAACTATACTAATTTAAACAATTGTGTGAATAATATATGAAAAGTGTACAAAACTGTGTCACACCGATCTAGGGTGTAGAGAAAGGGGCAGGGGGAACATATGAAAAAGGTAACAATACAGGATATTGCGGCAGAGATGGGGCTTAGCCGCAATACCGTGGCAAAAGCACTCAATGGAGGGCTTGTCTCTCCGCAGACGAGACATGCGGTCGTGCAGAAGGCATGGCAGATGGGGTATACCAAACTCGATGACAAATTGGTGGAGGAGGTCAAATCGACATACCGAAGAGCGAATACAGGGACAATACTAGTGTTATTTAATCATATGGAGTCTGCTTTCTGGACAAGGGCACTTGCAGGAATCAGCAACGCAGTCAACGATGAGGGCTATCGTATGCAGCTTCATGTGGTAGATGAGAAGGACAAAGATGGAGAAATCACAGGAAGATTGATCGCGGAGGATGTGAAGGGGATTATATTTTTGAGTGTGTTTTCGGTGAAGTTCGTCAAAGGAATCGGACGCAAGAAACTGCCAATGACATTTTTTAACAGCCCGGTCAATGCGCAGGAGTACATCAAACTTGGCGATGTCATCAATGTCGAAGGGTTTTACTCCATGAGTGCACTCACAGAGTATGTGATTAGGCAAAAGGGCTGTGCGAGATTTGCCTATATCGGATTTGCGGAGGGGTCACGTATGATTCAAGCGCGCTATCTGGGATTTTTAAATGCGTGTAACCAGAATCATATTCAGCTGGACGAACGGATGCAGTACACGCGGCCTGCCAATAACCTCAGCTTTAGCTATGCGATGGTGGAGGAGGTTGTCAAGGATATGGCGTATATACCAGATGCGATCATCTGCGAGGATGACGATGTGGCAAAGAACGTTTCGCTTGCTCTTTTGCAGCGGGATTCTCAAGCAGTGAAAAGGATGGTGATCACAGGGTTTAACAACACGCTGGAAACTGATTTTTTCAAGAGTGACATTCTCACGGTGGACGTGCGCATCGAGGAGATGGGCAGACGGCTGGTAAAATCCGTGATCGACAAGGTAAAATGTCCGACAATGGATGTAGCGTTCACGACCATCGCGACCTATCCCAAAATCTGAATGAAAAATAAGTAAAAATCATAGAGAAAACATAGATGAAATAAGAATGAAAATAGAAGATATCCGGTGACAATGAGGGAAATACGTGATATAATTCCAATATCTACATAACGTGGTAATAAAAACGTCATCTTGTATGATGAAAAGTTCCGGCGTTAAATATATAGATTGTAAGAGAGGTTTGAAGCAATGGATTACAAAATAGTAACAGACGGTTCTTGTGATTTGCCGCCAGCCTTCTGTCAGGAAAAAGATGTTGACGTAGTTCCCTTTTATGTATCCTTTGACAGTGAGACATACCAAAAAGAAATCGCTGAGATGCCAATTCGCGACTTTTATGAGCAGATGGTGTCAGACCCCACCACGTTCCCAAAATCCTCTATGCCCTCTGTGCAGGACTATGTGGATGTTTTTCTGCCAATTGTGAGAGAAGGAAAGGCAGTCATTTGTATCTGCATCACCACTAAATTCAGCGGCTCTTACCAGTCTGCGATGAATGCAAAGGAAATGGTGCTTGAGAGCTTTCCAGATGCCAGAATCACCGTGATGGACTCCACGATTAATACGGTATTGCAGGGAATCTTTGTGATTGAGGCGGTCAGAATGCAGGAGGCAGGGCTTCCATATGATACAGTGTTAGAGCGGCTTGAGGCAATCAAGAGCACCGGGCGGATTTTCTTTACTGTCGGCAATATTGACTATCTCAAACATGGCGGGCGCATTGGCAAACTGGCTGGAATCGCAGGGTCCATGCTGGGCATCAGACCGCTGATCACCTTAAAAGAAGGAGAAATCTTTCCGTCAGGTCTGGCGCGCAGCCGCAAGAAATCGCTTGAGAAGGTGTATGAACTTTTGTGGCAGTATCTTCAGGAAGTTCATGCAGTATCAGGAGAATATCATATCTGTGTGGGCTATGGCTATGATCTCGAGGAGGCGGAGGAGTTCCGCAAGGGGGCAGTCAGCTACCTCAATGCAAAGGGCTATGGCATTACCGATGCTGAGCTGCAAAAGTATCAGATCGGCGCGACGATCAGCGTGCACACAGGACCCTATCCGCTGGGATTTGGTGTGATTAAAAAAAGCATGTGATATGGAAACAAGAAAGGAGAACGAACGCATATGGCAAGATATACACTAAAGAACACACAGATCAGCATTGAGGTGGACACACTGGGTGCTGAGTTAAAGTCACTTAAAAAAATAACAACCGGAACGGAATATATGTGGGATGCAAAACCCGAATACTGGAAGCGGACCTCACCTGTACTGTTTCCCATAGTAGGCAGTTTGAATAACGGTAGTTATATATATGAGGAGAAGGAATATCCCATGTCCCAGCACGGCTTTGCGCGGGATATGGAGTTTGAACTTCTGCGCCAGACAGAGGATACACTGGTATTTGAGCTGAAGTCTACGGACGAGACTAAGGCAAAGTATCCGTTTGACTTTGCGTTAGAGCTTGGCTATCGTCTGGAGGAAAATCATGTTATCTTATCGTGGAAGGTGACAAACTGCGGTGAGAAAGAGATGCACTTCAGCATTGGCGGACATCCGGCGTTTCTGTGTCCAATCAATAACAGGGGTGTGCAGACAGAATATAAGCTGTTATTTGATGCAAAAGATAAAATAACATCTGGTATTATTGGAGATGGCGGCACGCTCTCAGCGCGCACCAAGGACTTTATCTTGCAGGATGGCATGATGGATATTACAGCGGATTTATTTGATGAGGATGCGCTGATCATCGAGCACGATCAGGCGCACAGCGTAGCGCTGTGTGACAGCGAGGGGCAGCCTTATTTAACAGTGCGCTTTGATGCGCCGCTGTTTGGTATCTGGTCGCCCGCTAAGATCAATGCACCGTTTATCTGCATCGAACCGTGGTACGGCAGATGTGACCGGGAGGCGTTTCGCGGCGACTTGTCTGAGCGCGAGTGGGGCAATACGCTTGCGGCGGGCGAGGTGTTTTCTGCGGAGTATTCAGTAATAATATAGAAGAATCGAGATGCGAAATGCACATGATTGCCAAATTTTTTCGTCGAAATGCCGAAAATTAATTCCCTTATTCTGTATAGTACAAAAATTATGGTAGAATAACAGATGTCGTATGACAACCATATGAATTGAGAGAGAGAATAAGGAGGGCGAAAAATGAGAAGCATCAAGGCAAAACTCATCATGTTAGGTGCCGTGTCCATCGTGTGTACGGTGATACTCGGCTTGGTCGGCATCTATATCATGAACAGCAACAACGCAAACAATCAGGTGTTGAATGACATCAACAACATCAACCTCAAACAGAACGAGAACACGACACAGGAAACCTCGTTTCTGTATGATCTGGACTTGAATCATTATCAGACGATTCAGTCAAACCTCGCCTTTATGGAGGAAGCGGCAGCAGGCGCATTGACGTACAGTAAGGGCGAACCGTATGACGCAGACTTACAGAGTGTGGCAGCGACGATCACCACAGTGAGCGGCAACACTTCAGAGCTAAATAAGCTGCTTGGCGAGCGCGGTTTTCAGAGCGGCAGCGGCATGTATGCAAACTACGTCGGCGGAGATGAAGCGCTGGCGGATGCCATCAGCAGAATGTCAGGGGAGTCTGGCTGGGTGGACGGCGTCTGGGACAGTGTGCTGCTGGGAAATGTTGCATCACAGCCTATCGGAGGCAAAAATTATAGAAAGACAACATACGCCCACAAGCTTCCTGAAATCAGCAAGCGTGATATGCTGCTGGTCCGCATGGGCGGAAATGGCATCGAGTATACAGGGGATGTGTATGTCACGAACATTAAGCTGGACAGCACAGTGCTTCCGCTGGCAGAGATTGATTTGGAAGTGCTGGCAGCTTCTTATGGAGATGGACTGGCAGCGGTGGAGGTGTCAGCCTTTGACGGTATGGACGCGCTGCATATCCAAACACAGTTTGCCAATGTCAACGGAAACTGGCAGGAGGTGACGGCAAAAGTTGATGTTAAGGGTATCAATATTGCGGATTACAAAAATGTGTCCTTTGACCTGTATTTCGAGGAGAAGGAAACGCCAGAGATCAGTATCGCGACGGCATATGATGGAAAGTATGACTTTGAGGGAGAACTCAAAAATGCAAACGATCTGTTTGATACATATAATAAACTTGTGGCGGAGGGCAGTGATACAGGAAGTTATCCAACAGAGATTATAGCACTCTTAAATGAGCTGGTCACAAATGCACCGCTGTACACAAAAGACGCGGAGATCGCCGAGACGCTGGCATCGAATTTTGCAACAAAACTTTCGGCGGTGGAGAGCATTGTCGAGTACGACAAGGATATTCTGGCATTGAAGGCAGAGAACAACACCCTGAATACGACGCTCACCAACGAGACCTCAGCGGTGCGCAGCAAGATTGAGGAGTTGACCAGCACGCAGAAGATGACAATGTCCACGTTAATCTATGCCGTGTTCATCGTGGGCTCCGTGCTCGTGGTGCTGCTCACGATCTTTGTAATTACTTCGGTACAGAAGAGTATCAAAAAGTTTAAAGGGACGCTGACGCACATTTCAGAGGGTGAGATTACAATCAAGGCAGAGACTGGAAACGGGGACGAGTTTGACACCTTTGGGCGCTCCCTCAACAGAATGACTGACAAGCTGTCAGATGTGATTACGAATGTAAAACAGTGCGAAATGGAGTTAAAAAACAGTGGTGCAGAGCTTGAGTCGATCTCGCAGGGTTCAGAACAGACCTCAGAGCATATTGATGCGGCTATCTCAGAGATTGCGCTCGGCGCCACGAATCAGGCGCGGGACGTGGAGACCTCCACAAGCGAGATTGTCAATCTGGGCGAGCTGATGGACAGCATGGATGCAGACATCGCGGAGCTTGACGAGACCTCCATCAACATGAAGCAGGCAAGCGATGAGGCGGTAACAATCCTGAGTGCGCTGAGCCGTTCCAACAGCAACATGACGGAGGGAATCCACCGCATTGCCCAGCAGATCACGCGGACAAACGATTCTGTGAAAGAGATCGAGGAGGCGGCATCTCTGATTTCTTCCATCGCAGACCAGACCAATCTGCTGTCATTGAATGCCAGCATTGAGGCGGCTAGGGCAGGTGAGGCAGGAAGAGGCTTCGCGGTCGTGGCTTCTGAGATACAACAGTTGGCAGAGCAGTCCAACAAGTCGGCAGACAGCATCTTTGGCATTATCACGAACCTCATCAATGAGTTCAAAGAGACGCTGGATACGATGGCGGAAGTTGAGACTGCCACAAATGACCAGAACCAGAAGCTGACAGATACACAAAAGCAGTTTGAGATTGTAAATGAAGGCATCGCGCAGTCAAGGGACAAGACTGCGGTGATCAAGGGCGCAATCAGCGAGTGCAATCGGGTGCGCAATACAGTGTCTGAAATTATGCTGAACCTGTCTGCGATCTCGGAGGAGAATGCGGCATCTGCCACAGAGACCGCCACGGCGATGCAGAAGCTAAATACCACCATCTCAGAATTATTGCAGGAGTCACAGAAGCTTTTGACCATCTCCTCTCAGCTAGAGCAGGATATGACATTTTTTAAGCTAGGATAAAAAATTGACACAGCAAGCAAGGGGGAATCATTCTTCCTGCTTGCTTTTTTAATGACGTGAAATAATTGAAATTAATGTCGGAATGTGTTAAGCTTCTTATTACGGAACCCATGACAGGGGTGGCAGCCTCCCGAGCCAAAAAACCGGTTTGCCGGAATACATAGGAAGGGAGGTGCGTAAACATGACAGCATATGAAATTATTTCAATATTCATAGGTATCTTAACGTTGTTATTTACCTTTGGCAGCTTGATTGTTACGTGTCTTTCCTTTATCACACGAGAAAAGGATAAAAAGACAAAAAAATAATGCCCACCCTGTTAGCCGCAGGATGGGCGCCTCTCGCTGAGAGGTAAGCCACATGCTCGGGAAACTCCACCTTTGGAGTGAGATTCCTTGAAAGGCACCTGTTGACGCAGGTGTTTTTCTTTATGTATAATATACCACAATGAATAAAAGACTTCAACCCTATTTCTGTTTTTCAAATTTTATTTTTCTCATAGCTATTTTTCCTAGTGTAGACACAAGCTGGAAACAATAAATTAATATATTAATACTCGATATTACCAAAATTTTCACAAAAAATATGTGCAATAGGTAAAAATTATAACTAAAATTACTTTAAAAATTGATTAATTTATAAAATGGTGTTATGTTAGATATGCATGAAAATAATCCATAAAAGAATGAAATTGAAGGGAGCGCATGGATGATAACTTATAACGAGAAGGAACGCGTATTTAAATTAGACACACCAAATACCACTTATATGATTGGCATTGTGGACGAGGAAAATTTTGTCGGGCACATCTATTACGGCAGGCGGCTGGAGGATACAGACGCCTCCTATCTGATGCGGACAGGGGAAGCGCCGTTTGTTCCAAGCCAGAATAACCGGGAAAGATGCTCATTTTATGACTGTTTTCCGTTTGAGTATCCGACAGGCGGTGTCGGAGACTTCCGGGAGAGCTGTCTTGGCATCAGGACAGCTTCAGGGCATGTGGGGAGTATGCTGTCCTATGTGTCTCATGAGATTATGGCAGGCAAGCCTGCACTGGAGGGACTGCCTGCAACTTTTGGGACGCAGGAGGACTGTGCGACTTTAAGAATCGTCTGTGAAGATTCCCGTGTCGGAATGCAGGTGGAGCTGCTCTATACAGTATTTCATGACACAGATGCCATCACAAGAAGTGTGAAGGTGACAAACACCGGGACAGAAGCCTTTGATCTGACCAAGGTGTACTCTGCCTGCATCGACATGGACAACAGGGATTATGACATGGTATCCCTTCACGGAAGCTGGGCGAGAGAGCGCCATATTCAAAGAAAGACGCTGGGGTATGGTATCCAGAATGTCAGCTCATTCCGCGGGGAATCCAGCCATCAGGACCATCCGTTTCTCGCACTTGTGGACAAACATACGACACAGGAGTACGGCGAAGTCTATGCGATGAATTTTGTCTATTCCGGCAATTTCCGCGCGCAGGCGGAGGTGACGCAGTTTGACTATGTACGCATGACAATGGGGATTCATCCTGAGAACTTCTGCTGGAAACTAGAGAGCGGCGCGCACTTTCAGGCGCCGGAGGTGGTCATGGTCTACACGGACAGAGGCTTTGATGGCATGACAGCCGCGTTCCATAAATTATATAAAAAGCATTTAATCCGCGGTGAATATAAGGATAAAAAGCGTCCGATTCTCATCAATAACTGGGAGGCGACGTATTTTGAGTTCAACACCGAGAAACTGTTGTCCATTGCGCAGGAGGCATCGAAACTCGGCATAGAGATGCTTGTCATGGATGACGGCTGGTTTGGCAGACGCAACTGTGATGACTGCGCGCTTGGCGACTGGACAGTCAATGAGGAGAAGCTTCAAGGCGGTCTGAAATATCTGGTGGACGAGGTCAACAAGCTTGGCATGAAGTTTGGCATCTGGTTTGAGCCGGAGATGATCTCCCCGGATTCTGATCTGTACAGAGCGCATCCAGACTGGGCGATCGCGATTCCGGGCAGACCCGGCACGCAGTCCAGACAGCAGTTTGTGCTGGATCTGTCCAGACAGGAGGTCGTGGACTGTATCTATGAGCAGGTGGCAAAGGTGCTGCGAAGCGCCAATATTGAGTATGTGAAGTGGGATATGAACCGCCAGCTCACAGACATTGGCAGTTATGGGCTGCCCGCGGACAGGCAGGGAGAATTATACCATCGCTATGTGCTTGCCGTCTATCAGATGCAGGACCGTCTGACGAAGGAATTTCCACATCTTTTGTTAGAAAACTGTTCGGGCGGCGGTGCGCGCTTTGACCCGGGAATGCTGTATTTCAGCCCGCAGATATGGTGTTCGGATAACGCGGACGCGATCGAGCGCCTTGAGATTCAGGAGGGAACGGCGCTGATTTATCCGCTGTCCACAATGGGCGCACATGTGTCAGACTGTCCGAATCATACCGTGGGCCGCGTGACGCCCTTTGAGACGCGCGGTATCGTGGCGCTTGCAGGCACCTTTGGGTACGAGCTTGACGTGACGAAGATTCCCGCAGAGGACAGGGAGATGATACCGGACCAGATCGCAATGTATCACAAGTACAATGATTTAGTCAGGGAGGGTGACTACTATCGCATCGCGTCGTATGCGCAGAATCACAAGTACGACTGCTGGCAGGTTGTGAGCGAAGACAAATCAGCGTCGCTTGTCACCTTCGTACAGGTTTTAAACAGGGCGAACTTTAAGTCAAGACGCATTCTGTTAAAGGGTCTTGACGCAAAGAAGACCTATCAAGTGGTGTTTGAGCATGGTGATAAGGTCAAGAATCAGACCTACAGCGGCGACACGCTGATGAAGGCAGGGCTTCTCGTGCCGAATCCGTGGGGGGATTTCAGGGCACAGCTTATTTCGCTGAGAGAAGTATACTAGATAAGATTATGAGGGGTGATAAAGATGGTTAAGTCTGTAAAACTAGCAGATATTGCGGAGAAAGTGGGGGTCAGTGTCGTCACGGTATCCAAAGCATTGTCAGGGCAAAAAGGCGTCAGCGAGGAGATGCGCGCAAGGATCAAAGAGCTTGCCGATGAGATGGGATATACGCCAATACATGCAGCACAGACGGGCAGAATGCGGTCCTACACAATCGGAGTAATTGCTTTTGAGCCATATTTTGCCAGATTTGCATCTTTTTACTGGAAAATGTATCAGGAGCTTGCCACGCGTGCAGTCAAGAAAAACTGTTTTTCCATGCTGGAGGTCATATCGAATTATGATGAGGAAAATCTCATGCTGCCGAAGCTGATTCTTGAGAATCAAAAAATAGATGGTATCATTGTGATCGGGAGGCCAAAGAAGGACTATCTCAAGCTGCTTTATCAGAACAAAAGGATACCGATGGTCTTTATGGATTTCTACGATGATGAGGATGTCGTGGACTGCGTCGTGTCGGCGAGTTTTAACGGCATGTACCGCATGACGGAATATCTCATCAAAAACGGGCATTCGCGCATCGCCTATGTCGGGAGCCTGATGTTTACGGAGAGCATTACCGACAGGTATTTTGGCTACTGCAAAGCATTGATGGAGAACGGCATTGAGACGCGCAAGGACTGGATTATCAAGGACCGCAATTACAGCGACGGCGTGATCGGGCCAGAATATACACTACAGCTGCCAAAGGATATGCCGACAGCTTTTGTATGCAACAATGATGTGACGGCGTATGCGCTGATTCGGCAGTTGGAGAGGGAGAATTACCGTGTTCCAGAGGATATCTCTGTCGTAGGATATGATGATTATCTTTACCCGGAATACGGTGATTCCAAGATCACGACCTATCTGGTGGATATGGGGGAGATGTCGAAGATCGCTCTCGCATGTATTATCAGGCGCATCGAGAACATTTCCATGAATGCCAGCGTCCACATCGTCAATGGCAGGATCATAGAGCGTTCGACGGTCAAGAAAATAAATAAATAATCAAAATGTTATTGGAGAACTGGTGTCTCCCGGCGGTATGTGAGCGGGGTGACGCCAGTTTTTTCTTTGAAGAGCCGGATAAAGTGGTTGGCGTTCTCGATACCTACCGTCTGGCTGATCTCCACAATCTTATCATCGGTGTGCAACAGCATTTCCTTCGCCTTGTCAATGCGGATTTTATTCAGGTACTGCATGGGGGTGTATTCATAATACTTCGCAAATTCACGGCATAGACGGTATTTGTTAATCTGATATTCGACGGCAAGCTCGTCGAGAGAGTATGGTTCATAGTATGCCGTCTCAAAACGGCGGTGCATGTCTGCGATGTAAGACGGAATATGATACGAGCCTGTATGTTCGATGGCGCGCACTAAATAGAGCTGTGTGAAGAAGCTGACGAGGTCCCGCGCGCGCATCATGCCGTGAACCTCATCATCTGTATCGTTGCGCAGCACCTGCTCCCATGCTGTCAGCACATCAGAATAGTTGTCAAGTTTAAAGATAAAATCACCCATGCCGCAGATTCTTTGCAGATGGTACTCTAGGACAGCAGTGCTCACGAAACAGATCGTGTATTCCCAGATATTGTGCTGGCAGACGAGCTTGTGGTTTTTGCGGCAGTCGAAGACCGCGAGCCTGCCTTTGGTGAGGTCGTAGCCGGCATTGATGCCGTTTGCATTTTCGCAGAAGAGCTTCCCGGCGCCCTTGGTGGTGTGTATGATACACAGGGCGTCGAGATTTGCCGCCTCGTAGGAGAAGGGCGACGTGACGGAGACGCTCTTGTGGCTGTACTCGCAGGGCAGGCTGCCGCAAAATTCATAATCTCTGCGGTAGGCGGTATCGAAATAGTCGGACAGGGAGAAGCGGTTGCTTGTCTCAGAGGAGATCAGGCAACTGAAAAATTCGGTAGAAAATAATTTTGTCGGCATGTAGTATACTCCTTCTCGTTTTTGAAAACAATTTTATAGCGGCTTTTTGGACAAGCTGCGCGCATGGAATGATAAATATTATATAACTTTAATAGTAAAAAATCAAGAAAGGAATATTAAGTGAAATAATCGGATATAAAAAATGTAAGATTGCGAAATAATTCGAGAATTTAAGTAAATAAAAATATATTTAAGTTAAAAATTAAGTAAATTTAGGTAAAAATAAAATTTAAAATAGACATTTTATATAAAAATTATAAAAGGAAATTGTTTAAATAGGGGAAATGACGAAAAACAGCAATAATTGAATGTAAGTAGCAATAATATATGGTGACTAAAAGGCAAAGTTAATTTAAACTAAAAACAAGTTAACCGACAGGCTAACAAAATTAAAAAACTAAAAACGAAAATTTCAAAAGGGAGGTTTCATCTATGAAATTAAAGAGACTTATGGCACTTGGTATGGCAGCAGTTATGACAATGTCGCTCACAGCATGCGGCGGTTCTGGTGACACACCATCGACAAACAGCAACACTGCATCCAATAACAATGACAGCAATGCAGCGGCAGACAATGATGCAGCGGCGGACGATGCCAATGCAGCAGATGACAGTGCAGCGGACGATGCCAATGCGGCAGATGACAGCGCAGCGGAGGGCGGACTTACATATGGCAGCATCACGCTTGGCGAGGATTATACAGATCTCACAGCTTCCATCAAATTTATCCATCATAAGACAGACCGCGAGCAGGACGGTTCTATGGCAAAATACATCGAGGCATTCAATCAGGACTATCCAAACATCTCTGTTGAGACAGAAGGTATCACAGACTATGCACAGACAGCGCTTTTAAGACTTCCTACAGGAGAGGCATGGGGCGATGTTATGTTTATCCCTTCCATCGACATGGTACAGCTTGCGGATTACTTCATTCCATATGGAACAGTGGACGAGATGTCACAGTACATCAACTTTGCTGACAACTGGAAATTTGAAGGCAACTGCTACGGTGTAGGATACATGGCAAATGCGCAGGGACTTCTTTATAATAAGAAAGTATTTGCAGATGCAGGCATCACAGAGCTGCCAAAGACACCGACAGAATTTATCGCAGCGTTGCAGCAGATTAAGGACAACACCGAAGCGATTCCTCTCTATACAAACTATGCAGCAGGCTGGACAATGGGCGGACAGTGGGATGCTTATCTTGGCGCCATCACAACAGGCGACACGACTTGGCTGAACCAGAAATTTGCGCACACAGCAGAGCCATTCAAGGACAATGGAGATGAGACTGGCGCATATGCACTGTACAAGATTCTCTATGACGCTGTGGCGAACGGACTCACAGAAGATGACTACACAACAACAGACTGGGAAGGCTGCAAGGGCATGATCAACAGAGGCGAGATCGGTACAATGGTACTTGGCTCATGGGCAGTGGCTCAGATGAAGGAAGCTGACGCAAACGGCGGCGATATCGGATATATGCCGTTCCCAATCTCTGTAGGCGGCAAGCAGTACGCTACAGCAGGTCCTGACTACTGCTACGGTATCAACAAAGAGAGCTCAGCAGATAATCAGGCAGCAGCAATGGTATTTGTGAAGTGGATGGTTGAGAAGTCTGGCTGGTGTGACAACGAGGGCGGATATCCAATCTCCAAGACAGCGCCTACCTCTTTCGTATTTGAGGGCGTAGAGGTTGTAAACAACGATTCTGCACCAGATGATGAGGCAGATCTGATGAACCAGATGAATGCAGAGTGTGAGCTGAACTTCAACAACGGCGGCGACCGCAAGGTTCAGGAGATCGTGGAGGCAGCAGCGACAGGCTCTATGACATATGATGAGATTATGGCAAACTGGACAGAGTTGTGGAACGATGCACAGTCATCACTGGGTGTCGATGTCACAGAATAATTCAATAGCGTTTATCGAATCAATCATTATACTTTATATGAAGTGGCTTGCGAGCATTGGGCTTGCAAGCCACAAATCCCAAAGAGGTTGAGAGGGAATTTTTATGAGAGAAGGAGGGGATTGTAGTGACTAAGACTCAGACAAAGAAACCATTTAATTTCCAGAGATGGCTCAAAAGCCGGCAAGGTCAACAGACAATCATCATTGTCTTGTTTTCTATCATTCCGTTAGCACTGTTGTTTGTTTTTACATACTATCCGTTTGCTGAAATGTTTAAGTTCAGCTTTTATGACAGAAGCTACACGCGCGTTAAGGGCTTTGTGGGGTTAGACAACTACGTGGACGTATTTAAGAAAAAAGATTTGTTCCGTTCATTGTTCCTGTCAGTCTACTATATGGCTGGTGCAGTGTTCCAGCTGGCATTGGCACTTTATCTGGCGACAATATTCTGCTTTAAGATCAAAGGAGGAAACTTCTTTAAGGGCTGTATGTTCTTCCCGTTTCTAATCAATGGTATCGCAATCGGATTTATCTTCAAGTTCTTCTACACCAGAGGATTTGTACTGGATACAGTACTTGGCTGGCTGGGCGTTGATATGGAAAGCCTTCCGTATTGGCTGAGAGATCAGAGTATCAACAACTGGTCACTGGTTGCCACAAGTGTGTGGAAATATTTTGGTCAGAATATGGTACTGTTCATCGGCGCGATGATGTCTGTGGATGCATCACTCTATGAGGCGGCAGACTTAGACGGCGCGAACAAGTGGCAGCAGTTTAAATATATCATGCTTCCAAGTATCAAGACCATCGTGATGCTCAACCTGATCATGTCCATCACCGGTTCGCTCAGTGCGTTTGAGCCTGCATACGTCATCGCGTCAAAGGGTGCGAACGGCACAGCGACTTACTTCGTAAAGATGCATGAGGTAGCTCACACGAGTCAGAAAATTGGTCAGGCGTCCGCGATGGCAGTTGTGCTGTTACTGATTATCTTCGCAGCGACAATCCTACAGAAGCTCTTCTTTAAATATGTATTTAAGAGCGGAGAAGATGAGGATAAGGGTGCAGCGGTAAGACGCGAGAGACAGATTGCAAAGTTGAATGCAAGGAAGGGGGCATAAGCATGACAGCGGTACAGGCTTTTAAGAAATATTTATGGATATTTATCAAATATTTTTCAGTCATATTTTTCTCATTCGTCGCATTGCTTCCGATCGTTTCCTGTGTGATCACTGCGCTGAAAACTAAGACAGAATATGAGAACACAAACGTAATGACACCGCCGCAAAACTGGTTTAACTTCGAGAACTTTGTCACGGCATTCCGCGATGGCGGTATGGGCAAGGCGTTCTTGAACTCATCACTCATTGTAATCTGTGTTGTGGTTGGTTCTGTGCTCATCGGTTCGATGATCGCCTATGTGTTAAACCGTTTTAAGTTCCCGGGCAACGGACTGATCCGCAGTCTGTTCCTCTTTGCGACACTCCTTCCGGGTATCGCGATGCAGGTCGCTACATACCAGTTGATGTTCCAGCTCAAATTCATTGATACATTATATGGATATATCATTCTCAGCATGGGTACAGACGTAATCTCCATCTATGTATTCATTCAGTTTTTTGAGAATATCTCTGTATCGCTTGACGAGTCGGCATATATGGACGGCGCAAGCTACTTTACAATTTTCTACAGAATTTTGTTCCCGCTGTTAAAGCCGGCGATTGTTACCTGTGCGATCTTAAAGGGCGTGGGCATCTACAACGAGTACTACAATGCGATGCTGTATCTGACAAAACCAGATTTAAAGACAGTTTCATTGGCGCTCTATACCTTTACAGGACCGTTCGGAAATCAGTATAACCTCATCTGTGCAGGTGTTATTATGACACTGCTTCCGGCGCTGATTATCTTTATCGCATTCCAGAACCAGATTTATTCTGGACTGACAGCAGGTGCGGTAAAAGGTTAGTAATTAGGAGGTTTACTATGGCAAATTCAGAAATGAGATCGGAGGTGATGAAGCACCTCACAACAGATATCATACCGTTCTGGAAAAGTCTGAGAGATGATGAGAACGGCGGATATACAGGATATCTCGGATATGACTTAAAGGCGGACAAGAAGGCAGTCAAGGGCTGCATTCTCAACAGCCGCATCACATGGTTCTTTGCCAATGCGTACACACTTCTGCGGGATGAAAGTCTCTTGAAGGAGGCAGAGCATGGCTTTGAGTTTCTCAAAAATGCTTGTTGGGACAAGAAAAACGGCGGGGTATACTGGTCTGTCAACTATGACGGCACACCGGCTGAGACATTGAAGCATACCTACAATCAGGCGTTCTCCATCTATGCCCTGTCCTCCTACTATGAGGCGAGCGGCGACCGGGAAGCATTGGATATGGCGTATCAGCTCTATGATTTGATCGAGGGAAAGATGCGCGACGAGCTGGGCTACAAGGAAGCCTTTGATGAGGCCTTCAACGAGATTGACAACGAGAAGCTCTCTGAAAATGGCGTGATCGCGTCAAAAACAATGAACACCCTCCTCCATGTATTTGAGGCGTACACAGAATTGTACAGGGTAGATCACAACGAGAAGGTTGCTGATCAGATCAAATGGATGATGGACATTGTGGCGGAGAAGGTATACAATCCCAAGCTGCACCGGCAGGAGGTATTCTTTGACGAGTGCTGGCATCCCATCATAGATTTGCACTCCTATGGACACGATATTGAGACTGCATGGCTTATAGACAGAAGCGTCGCAGTGTTAAATGACGAGGCATACGAGAAAAAGATGTCGCCGATCACGCAGGATTTGACCAATCAGATCTACAAAGTGGCATTTGACGGTGCGTCTCTTGCGAACGAGTGCGAGAAGGGTGTTGTCAATGAATGGCGTATTTGGTGGGTGCAGGCAGAGACTGTCGTAGGATTCTTAAACGGCTATGAAAAGACAGGGCGCTTGGAATATCTCGACGCGGCGAAGAAGGTATGGCAGTTTATCAAAGACCATTTGATTGACAAGCGTGACGGCTATGCGGCAGGCAGAGAGTGGTACTGGCGCGTACAGGCAGACGGTACGCCGGATGAGACCCAGCCGATCGCAGAACCGTGGAAGTGCCCGTATCACAATGGCAGAATGTGTTTTGAGGTTATCAGGAGATAGGGCAGGCTCAGCGCGCTATTTCGAATTGGAGGTTGACATGGGAAATGTATTTGAGCAAAACAAGGAAATGATAATGAAACGGTACGAGGAGATCGTAAACCGTAAAAATGTGAAGAGCGATTTCTACAATGGCATTTATGACCGTTATGAGTACCCGGTACTGACACGCGATCATATCCCGCCATTCTGGAAATTTGACATGAATCCCGAGACCAATCCGTATTTCATGGAGCGGCTCGGTGTGAATTGTGCCTTTAATTCCGGCGCGATAGAGCTGGACGGAAAGTTTTACCTTGTGGCGAGGGTCGAGGGAAATGACAGAAAGTCTTTCTTCGCGGTGGCAGAGAGCGACAATGGGATTGACGGATTTCGATTCTGGGATTATCCGATTCTGCTTGACGATGTGTGCCCGGAGGAGACAAATGTATATGACATGCGCCTGACGAAGCATGAGGACGGCTATATCTATGGGGTGTTCTGCTCTGAGAGCAAGGATACCAAGGTCAATGACCTGTCTGCGGCAGTGGCGGCAGCAGGAATTGTGCGGACAAAGGATTTAAAGACATGGGAGCGGCTGGAGAACCTAAAGACGCTGCGTTCCCCTCAGCAGCGCAATGTGGTGCTGCACCCGGAGTTTGTAGACGGCAAGTATGCGTTTTACACAAGACCGATGGATGACTTCATTGATACAGGAAGCGGCGGCGGTGTCGGCTTCGGACTCTGCGATGATATCACGCATGCGGTCATTGATGAGGAGATCATCACGAGCAAGCGAAAATATCACACGATCACGGAGGCAAAGAACGGCGCTGGCGCGGTTCCGATCAAGACCGACAAGGGCTGGATCCATATTGCCCACGGTGTGCGCAACACCGCGGCAGGGCTTCGCTATGTAGTGTATGCATTTGCTACGGCGCTGGAGGACCCGACAAAGGTGATCGCAGAGCCGGGCGGATTTTTGATCGCACCGCTTGGGGCTGAGCGGGTTGGCGATGTGTCGAATGTGGTGTTCACAAACGGAGCAATCGCAAGAGAGAACGGAGATGTATATATTTACTATGCGTCGAGCGATACGAGGCTGCATGTGGCGACGACCACAATCGACAAGCTTGTGGACTACGTGTTCAACACACCGGAGGACCCACTCCGCTCTGTGGACTGTGTGGCACAGCGGTGTGCATTTATCAAGAAAAATTTGGAATATATGAAATAATCGTTATTAGGAGCAGGAGGATAAACAGATGCGTACACAAAAGTATGGAATCGATTGTAGGAAGGGCGTTTTGAATAAAGGAAATCTTTATCGAATTGAGAGAGCGATGAAGAAAGCGATGCGCGGTGAGGCAGTCACCGTGGGATTTTTGGGCGGCTCCATCACGCAGGGCTGTTTGTCCTCGACTCCTGAGACTTGCTATGCATATCTGGTGTACAGATGGTGGTGCGACAAATTTCCAGCGTCAGCGATCACGTATGTCAATGCGGGAATTGGCGGCACGACTTCACAGTTTGGCGTGGCGAGGGCAGACAGCGACCTGCTGTCAAAAGAGATAGATTTTACGATTGTCGAGTTCAGTGTGAACGATAAGGATAATGAACATTTTCTGGAGACCTACGAGGGTCTGATACGCAAGATTTACAGTTATCGTACCGAGCCGGCAGTGCTGATTGTGAACAGTGTATACTACAGTGACGGGGAGAATGCACAGGCGCAGCACGTCAGGATTGGCAAGGCATACGATCTGCCTTGTGTCAGCATGAAGCCGACTTTGTATGAGAAGGTGCAGGATGGTACATATACAAGCCGTGATGTGACCGAAGATGATCTGCACCCAAACGATGAAGGGCATGGCTTGATGGCGGAGGTGATCATCAGCTTTTTGGAGATGGTTTATGAGGAATTACAGTCAGGAGACGAGGCGGCGGACAACCATTTGGATGTACAGAAAATGACACCAGTGACCCTAAATGCCTATGAAAATTCTGTCAGATACCAGAACGATAACAGCGAGACCGTCTTGACGGAAAATGAGGGATTTACGGCAGATGGAGAGCCGCAGTATGATATTCGGGAAATATTTCGGCGTGGCTGGACAGCGGACAAAAAGGGTGCACATATTGGTTTTGATATAGAGGGAAGCTGTATCGGCGTACAGTACCGCAAGTCGGTGGCAAAGCCTACCTGCGTGGCGCGGGCTGTGGTGGACGGCGATATGGACAAAGCAGTGGTCCTCGACGGGAATTTCGAGGAGACATGGGGGGACAGCCTGCATCTGGACACAATTGCAGAGCATCTGCCCTATGGCAAGCATCATGTGGATATTGAGCTGATTGAGACGCATGAGGACGACAAGGTGCCATTCTATCTTGTGTCGGTGATCGGTTCAGGATTATAAATATAGTAAAAATTGAAAACAGGAGGATTAAAAAATGAGTAAAGTAAAAATGATGAGTCCGGCAGTTCCAAACATGCCTTGGCAGGACAGGGCAGACGGCAAGACCTCAGGCGTTGCCGATGCGCCCATCTGGCGATACAATGAAAATCCGATCATCGGGAGAAATCCTGTAAAGGGTGTTGCGAGAATCTTCAACAGTGCAGTGATTCCGTATGAGGGCGCGTTTATCGGCGTGTTCCGCGGTGAGCAGACCAACGGTGTGCCATATATCTATCTGGGACGCAGCCAAGATGCAATCCATTGGGATTTTGATGCAAACAAGATTCACTTTGTCGATGAGGCAGGAAATCCGTTCATGCCAGTGTATGCATACGATCCCCGTCTCGTGAAGGTTGAGGATGTGTACTATATTATCTGGTGTCAGGATTTCTACGGTGCGGCGATCGGTATGGCAAAGACGACGGATTTCAAGACATTTACGCGCATCGAGAACCCGTTCCTTCCGTTCAACAGAAATGCAGTGCTGTTTCCAAGAAAGATCAACGGCAATTTCGTGATGCTGAGCCGTCCTTCGGATTCCGGCCACACACCATTTGGCGATATCTTCGTGAGCGAGAGCCCGGATTTGGTATACTGGGGCAAGCACAGACATGTGATGGGCAAAGGAAACGAGTGGTGGCAGTCCTTGAAGATTGGCGGCGGCGCAGCACCGATTGAGACAAGTGAGGGCTGGCTGTTGTTCTACCACGGTGTGACAGGCACCTGCAACGGTTATGTGTACTCTATTGGCGGTGCAATCCTTGATATTGACAATCCTTCGATTGTGAAGTACCGCTGCGAGAACTTCCTGCTGACACCTGAAGAGTGGTATGAGGAGAGAGGTTTTGTGCCAAATGTATGTTTTCCATGTGCGACAATCCACGACTCCGAGACTGGCAGAATCGCTATTTATTATGGCGCGGCAGACAGCTATGTAGGACTTGCATTCACTGAGATTGATGAGATCGTTGAGTACATCAAGACAAAGAGCGCAGTGACGACATCAGATACAGAGATTGGCAGAAGATAGTGTGAGAAGAACTTCTAACTGCCCGTGGCAGTTTTCACTCACAGCAAAGGCTGCTTCGTGAAGAAGTTCTAAGTCTCACACAAGAGAATGCCCAAAGTACGGGCATTCTCCGCATTGATTTGAGATTCCGCAGCACGGAATCATGGAGGTTAGTGTGAGAAAGTCACATATCAGGAATATAGGATTTATATGTGAGGAAAAGAACGTCGGATTCGCGGCGTTCTTTTCATACACATGATAGTATAAATGAGGAGGGATTGCGATGCTGAGAGAGACATTGCTCAAAGAGATTCCAGAGTTGAAGATTCATGGAAGGACGACGGCGTGCCGCGACCCGCTGACGCTGTTTTGGACGGCAAGCGGGTTTGAGTGCAATGTGACAGGCTCAGAGCTCTGGGTGGAGTTGGAGGTCACATTTGACATGTACGAGCCATGGTTTAGTTATACCGTGAACGGAGACTGGGTGGGCAGGCAGATGCTGCAAAAGGGCAGAACATGGATTCCGCTGTTTCGCGGCATGAGTCCAGAGTGTGTCAAGAATGTGCGGTTTTTTAAGGATTTGCAGGCGATGAGCGACGATGGAGAATCCTATATTCATATCCATGCACTGCGCCATGACGGGGTGTTTTGCCCGATCGCGGAAAAAAAGCTCAAAATTGAGTTTATCGGTGACAGTATCACCTCCGGCGAAGGGCTTTTTGGTGCGAAGGAGGAGTGGGACTGGATTCCGATGTTCTTCTCGTCAATCAAAAGCTATGCCTATCAGACGGCACAAAAACTTGACGCGGAGTACAGGGTATTTTCTCAGAGCGGATGGGGGGTACACAATGCATGGGACAACAACTTGCATGGCGTGATACCAAACTATTATAAAGAAATTTGCAGTCTGATGCCGGGAATTGAGAATGAGCGGCTTGGCGGAAACCAGCTGCATGATTTTGCCAGTTGGCAGCCGGATTATGTGGTAGTGAATTTGGGGACAAACGATGCCGCTTCCTTTGATCAGCCGGCGTGGGTTGACGCGCAGACCGGGGAAGCTCATAAAATGCGCAGAAATGCGGACGGGTCGTACTGTATGGAGGATATCAGGGCATTTCAGCAGGCGGCAAAGACATTTCTGGGGCTGATTCGTTCCTGCAATCCAGACGCGCAGATAATATGGTGCTTTGGAATGCTTGGAATTGATTTTCAGCAGTATATCAGGGAGGCAGTCTTATCGTATGCGCAGGAGGCAGACGACCGCAAGGTATCCTATTTACAGCTTCCGTGCATGACGAAGGAGAGCGTTGGTTCAAGAGAGCACCCGGGATTTCTGTGTCATAAACAGGCGGCGGAGGTTTTGGCAGGATATATCGCACAGTTGAGGAATTGAGAAGGAGAACAACATATGTTTCGAGATGATTTTGTTTGGGGTGTGGCGAGCAGCGCCTATCAGATCGAGGGTAGAGACCCGCAGGACGGCGCGGGGAAGTGTATCTGGGATACCTTTGCAGAGGAGGGCAGAGTGTACGGGCATCAAAATGCAGATGTAGCTTGTGACCATATTCACAGGTACAAAGAGGATTTTGCTATGATGCGCCTTCTGGGGGTAAAGGCATATCGCTTTTCACTGAGCTGGGCGCGCCTGATGCCAGAAGGTACAGGTGCGGTCAATGAGAAGGCAGTTGCGCTCTACCGCGATATGATACAGTGTATGAAGGAGAACGGAATCGTGCCATATATCACGATGTATCATTGGGAGCTGCCGCAGGCGCTTCAGGACAAGGGCGGCTGGCTCAACGAAGAGATCATTGAGTGGTTTGGCGGATATGCAAAGGTGGTTGCCGAACGTTTTACAGATCTGTCAGAGCACGTGATCACGCTGAATGAGCCGCAGTGTTTTGTGGGCTTGGGGCATCTGAGCGGCGTCCATGCGCCGGGGGTAAAATTAGCGCCCACGGAAGTTTTTCAGATCGCACACAATGCGCTGCGCGCCCACGGAAATGCGGTAAAGCAGCTCAGAAAGTACGCAAAGCAGCCGATACAGATTGGTTTTGCACCGACCTGCGGCGTGGCATATCCCTACACGGACAAGCCGGAGGACGTCGAGGCGGCAAAAAGTATCTATTTTGGCTTTGACCAGCCAATCGAGAACTGGACATGGAATGTGGCATGGTTTGCCGACCCTGTTTTTCTGGGAACATATCCAGCCGAGGGGCTTGAGAAGTATCGGGCATATCTGCCAGAGATCACAGAAGCGGATTTGGAATTAATTCATCAGCCGATTGACTTTATGGGGCAGAACATCTACAATGGATATTATATCAGAAGAGGGGCGGACGGCAGACCCGAGTATGTGGACAGGCCGGCGGGATTTCCAAAGACTGCGGCAAACTGGCCCGTCACCCCGGAGTGCCTGTACTGGGGACCCAAGTTTTTGTATGAGCGCTATCATATGCCGCTCTATATCACGGAGAATGGAATGTCCTGTCATGATATTGTTTCCGCAGACGGACAAGTCCATGACAGCAATCGAATCGAATTTCTGGACCGCTATCTGTCGCAGCTGCAAAAGGCGGGCGATGAGGGGGCGGATATCCGGGGATATTTCCTGTGGACATTCCTTGACAATTTCGAGTGGGACAAAGGATATAACGAACGCTTTGGCATTGTCTATGTGGATTTTGCGACACAGAAGCGCACTGCGAAGGACTCGGCGTACTGGTATCAGAGAGTAATGGAGACAAATGGAGGGATTTTAAGTATGAATGACACCAATGCAGCAAACGCGACAAAAGAGATTTTATGGATGAATCCTGTGTTTAAGCAGATGATCTGGGGCGGAAACAAGTTAGGCAGCAAGTGGGGATATGAGATTCCGGGTGAAAACACCGGAGAGTGCTGGGCAGTGAGCGCGCACCCAAACGGGGATTGCACAATAAAAGAAGGGACTTTTGCCGGAAAAACATTGAGCCAGCTCTGGTCAGAGGAGCCGCAGCTTTTTGGCAATGCAGCCGGAGACCGCTTCCCGCTCTTAATCAAGATTATTGATGCAAATGATGACCTGAGCATACAGGTTCACCCCGATGACACCTATGCCGGAAAGAATGAAAATGGCTCTTTTGGTAAGACAGAGTGCTGGTATATCCTTGACGCGCCAGAGGGCGCAACGCTTGTCATTGGACACAATGCAAAGGACAAGGCAGAACTTGAAGATATGATTGGCAGCGGCAGATGGGAGGACTTTCTGCGCGAAGTGCCTGTCAAGAAGGGCGACTTTATCCAGATTGACCCCGGGACAGTGCATGCCATCAAAGGCGGCATAGAAATTCTGGAGACACAGCAGAACTCTGATATCACATATCGGGTGTATGATTATGGACGTCTCCAAGACGGCAAGCCGCGCGAGCTTCATATTGAGAAGAGTATTGATGTCATCACTGTGCCGGCAAAGTCCGTAAAGGAGAGTGTCATCAATATCGCCACAGATGCAAAGAACACGATGAATGAGTTGATTTCATGCAATTATTACCGAGTGTGGAAGCTGGACGTGGACGGCAGCATGGAGATTTCACAGGAGTATCCGTTCTTGATTATGAGTGTCGTGGAGGGAGACGGACTCATCAACGGGCAGCTCCTCAAAAAGGGCGACCACTTTATCCTGCCAAACGGCTTTGGCAAAGCACAGCTCCAAGGAAAGATGGCGTTGATTGCCTCCACGATCGCGTAAGATCATAGACTTTTATGTTGTGATATGTTATACTCATGAAAAGGAGTGGTGCGCGTGGATATTAACGATAAGCTAGATTTAATACTTCAAAAATTAGAGAGTGTGGACAGGCTGGAAAGCAGGTTTGACAATCTGGAGGGCAGGTTTGATAATCTGGAAGGCAGGTTTGACAAGCTAGAGAGTAGATTTGACAATCTGGAGAGTAGGTTTGATAATCTGGAAGGTAGATTTGACAATCTGGAAGGCAGGTTTGACAATCTGGAAGGCAGGTTTGACAATCTGGAGAGCAGGTTTGACAATTTGGAGAGCAGATTTGATAATCTGGAGAGCAGGTTTGACAAGCTAGAGTTTGGTGTCAGGGATATAAGGCTGACACTTGAAAATGAGACAAACAAAAATATTATGCGGGTGGCAGAAGGGCATCTGGATCTGAGCCGCAAGCTTGATGAGGCATTGAAGATAGAGAATGAAAAGGAAATGATTGCTATTCGTGTCAATATTCTTGAGAATGAACTGAGGCGGTTAAAAGAGCGCTTAGAACAAATTGCATAAGTATTCAATAAGTATGAATTGTAGAATTGACAATTATGTCCAATAGCGATATACTGAATATATCGGCGGACAACCGCTATTTTAACGAAACATATAATAATCAATGATGGAGGTTAAGATTTATGTTAGTATCAGCTACAGAAATGCTCAAGAAGGCAAAAGAAGGTCACTATGCAGTAGGTCAGTTCAATATCAACAACCTTGAGTGGACAAAGTCTATCTTACAGACAGCTCAGGAGTTAAACAGCCCTGTTATCCTCGGTGTGTCAGAGGGTGCCGGCAAATATATGACAGGATTCAATACCGTTTCAGCAATGGTCAAGGCGATGGATGCAGATCTCGGTATCACAGTTCCTGTAGCACTCCACTTGGATCACGGCACATATGACGGATGCTACAAGTGCATCAAGGCAGGCTTCACATCAATCATGTTCGACGGTTCTCACTATGCGATCGATGAGAATATTGCAAAGACCAAAGAGCTTGTTGCAGTAGCACACCAGCTTGGTCTCTCCATTGAGGCAGAGGTTGGCTCCATCGGCGGCGAGGAAGACGGCGTTGTAGGCATGGGCGAGTGCGCTGACCCGAATGAGTGCAAGCAGATTGCAGATCTGGGCGTGGACATGCTCGCAGCAGGTATCGGCAACATTCATGGCAAATATCCTGCAAACTGGGCAGGACTCAGCTTTGAGACATTGGATGCAATTCAGCAGAAAACAGGTGTTATGCCATTAGTACTCCACGGCGGCACAGGCATTCCTGAGGACATGATCAAGAAGGCGATTGCTCTCGGTGTTGCAAAGATTAATGTAAATACAGAGTGCCAGCTCTATTTCCAAGAAGCAACCCGCAAGTATATTGAGGCAGGAAAAGACTTAGAGGGCAAGGGATTTGATCCTCGTAAGCTGCTTGCACCGGGATGTGAAGCCATCAAGGAAATTGTAAAGATCAAGATGGAACTGTTTGGTTCAGTTGGTAAAGCGTAAATCCGATTGATGAAAGCATAGACAACAAAAAGAACACCTGATATTAATATCGGGTGTTCTTTTTTGATATTGGATTATTTTTTATTGTTGAGTGCTGCCTCGATCAGCCCTCGGAACAGCGGATGAGGTCTGTTTGGTCTGCTCTTTAATTCAGGATGCGCCTGTGTGGCAAGGAAAAACGGGTGTGATGGAATTTCTACCATCTCCACGATACGCCCATCAGGAGAAAGCCCTGATAAAAGCATTCCCTTCTCTGTGACAACAGCGCGGTAGTCATTGTTGACTTCATAGCGGTGGCGGTGGCGCTCGTGAATGACTTCGCTGTCATAGAGCTTGTACGCCTTGGAGGAAGCATCGAGATGACACTCGTAAGAGCCAAGCCGCAGTGTACCGCCGATATCCTCCACGCCATTCTGGTCAGGCATCAGCGCAATGACAGGGTGCGTGGTGTTGGGATTCAGCTCGATACTGTGCGCGTCATTGTAGCCAGCCACATCTCTGACAAATTCCACGATCGCAAGCTGCATACCAAGACAGAGTCCGAGGAAGGGGATATTGTTCTCGCGCGCGTAGCGGATCGCATCAATCATGCCCTCGATACCGCGGTCGCCAAATCCGCCGGGAACTAAGATGCCGTCGGCGTCCTTTAGGATTTGTGCCACATTTTCCTTGTTGACCTGTTCGGAATCCACCCATTGAATATTGACAGTGGCGTGCTGCGGGATACCGCCGTGTTTCAGCGCTTCGACAACGCTGATATAGGCATCGTGGAGCTGCGTGTACTTTCCGACAAGGGCGATCGTGACTTCCTGTGTGGGGGATTTGAGGTCATCCACCATCTTTGTCCAGTCCGCAAGGTCCGGCGCCGGACTGTCGAGATGCAGGCATTCGCAGGCAACTTCGGCGAGATGTTCCTTCTCCATTGCAAGAGGCGCTTCATAGAGATACTCTACATCAAGATTTTGCAGCACGTGGGAGTTTGGCACATTACAAAATAGCGCAATCTTGTCTTTTAAGGCTTGGTCCAGCTCATGCTCGCTGCGGCATACGATGATATCGGGCTGAATCCCCATGCCTTGCAGCTCCTTGACACTTGCCTGCGTCGGCTTGGTTTTCATCTCCTGCGAAGCGCTCAGATAAGGAATCAGCGTCACATGAATCAGGATCGCATTCTCGTGGCCGACCTCGTGCTGAAACTGCCGGATAGATTCTAAGAAAGGCTGGCTCTCGATATCGCCGACCGTTCCGCCGACTTCGATGATGGCGATACGCATATCGGGATCTGTGAAATTCCGGTAAAAGCGGCTCTTAATTTCATTGGTAATGTGGGGAATAACCTGTACTGTGCCGCCGCCGTAATCGCCGCGGCGCTCTTTCTGGAGAACAGTCCAGTACACCTTGCCTGTCGTCACATTGGAGTTCTTGTCGAGACTCTCGTCGATAAAACGCTCATAATGACCGAGGTCCAAATCTGTCTCGGCGCCGTCGTCCGTCACAAAAACTTCGCCGTGCTGAATCGGATTCATCGTACCGGGGTCGATGTTGATATAGGGATCAAACTTCTGCATGGTCACTTTATAGCCTCTGGCTTTGAGAAGTCGTCCGAGTGAAGCAGCTGTAATTCCTTTTCCAAGACCGGAAACTACACCGCCGGTTACAAATACATACTTAACTGGCATAACCTAACTTATTCCTTTCCTCTATGATTGTAATGGTTTTATAAATATCTTATTATTATACAACAGAGCAGTGGGAAAAAGCTATAGTTAAATGATTTTTATTTGATAGATTTTTAAGGGACGCAAATGAAAGCAACCATGTGGCGCGGTACATAAATTATGCAAAAGCGGCGTATGTTAATAAGACAGAAATATGTTTTAGAAACTTTTCACAAAGAAATCACAAAGAATATGTTGATTTATGCCCGTTGAAACCATATAATTATAATTACGGTTTCATCACATAAGTATCAAGAACCATCAGGAATGGTCCTGACGGATTCAGTATGATATATATGGTTACAGTTTGGCAATGCTGAGCGATAACTATCAATGAGAAAGGATACTACAGGAAAATGGACAATAATCAAGTCAACAATTATGACAACAATTCCAACCGGAATAACGGGGGACCCGGCGGCGGTGGCAATGGCGGGAATAACAACAATAATGGCAAAGACCCCAAAAAACAGAGTATTATCATCATGATCACAGCGGCGGTCCTGTCGCTTCTGTGCATCAGTTATTTTACGCGCGCTGTGACAGGCGCTACGACTGTTGAGATTTCATATAATGAGTTTATTGAGATGGTTGATGCCGGAAAAATTGAGTCGGTCAAGATCGAGTCCAGCCAGATTGAGATTAAACCAGTGTCGAGTGCACAGGGGAAAGAGAATGTGAATGGTCTGCTGGCGTCCGCAGTCCGGGTGACATATATCACAGGAAAGGTGGAGGACGATGAGACGCTCACAAAACGTTTGCTTGACGCAGGTGTCGAGGTCCGCGGAACAGTGCCAGATGGTTCTGGCATTATTCTCTCCCTTCTATATTATATAGTGCCAATTCTTTTGATGTGGGGGCTTTTGAGTCTGCTGTTCCGCAAGATGACAGGCGGAGGCGGTGCATTCAGCATGGGCAAGAGCACAGCAAAGGTCTATGTGCAGAAAGAGACTGGCATCACGTTTCGCGATGTCGCGGGCGAGGATGAGGCGAAGGAATCACTGCAAGAGGTGGTAGACTTTTTGCACAATCCGGGCAGATATGTCAAAATCGGTGCAAAACTTCCCAAAGGTGCGCTGCTTGTAGGACCGCCCGGCACAGGTAAGACGATGCTTGCAAAGGCGGTTGCTGGGGAGGCGAAGGTGCCGTTTTTCTCATTGGCAGGCTCTGATTTTATTGAGCTGTATGTCGGTGTCGGCGCATCGCGTGTGCGCGATTTGTTTAAAGAGGCGGAGAAGAACGCGCCCTGTATTATTTTTATTGACGAGATAGATGCCATCGGCAGAAGCCGCGACTCCAAATATGGCGGCGGCAATGAGGAGCGCGAGCAGACATTGAATCAGCTCTTGTCAGAGATGGACGGTTTTGACGGCAAGAAGGGAATTATTATTCTTGCAGCGACGAACAGACCGGAGATTCTTGACAAAGCGCTTTTGAGACCGGGACGCTTTGACCGGCGTATTATTGTGGATAAACCTGATTTGAAGGGACGTGTCAATATTCTTAAAGTCCATGCCAAGGATGTGCTGATGGATGAGACTGTAGATCTTGACGCGATCGCGCTTGCGACGAGCGGCGCAGTCGGTGCGGACCTTGCCAATATGATCAATGAGGCGGCGATCAACGCTGTCAAAGAAGGCAGGGAGTTCGTCAGCCAGAAAGATTTGTTCAACGCAGTGGAGGTGGTGCTTGTCGGCAAGGAGAAGAAGGACCGCATTATGAGCAAGGAGGAGCGCAAGATTGTCTCCTACCATGAAGTCGGTCACGCGCTGATCAGTGCGTTGCAGAAAAACTCTGAGCCGGTACAGAAGATTACGATCGTACCGCGCACGATGGGGGCACTCGGCTATGTGATGCATGTGCCGGAGGATGAAAAATATCTCAATTCGCAAAATGAGCTGCATGATATGATCGTCGGTCTTTTGGGCGGGCGCGCAGCGGAGGAGATTGTGTTTGACACCGTGACGACAGGTGCGTCTAATGATATCGAGAAAGCGACAGGCATTGCACGCTCGATGATCACGCGCTACGGCATGAGCAAAAAGTTTGGTCTGATGGGGCTTGAAACTGTGGAGAGTCAGTATTTGGAGGGCAGAAGTTCTCTGAATTGTGCAGATAATACAGCGGCAGAGATTGACACAGAAGTCATGAATATGCTCAAGGAGTGTTATGAGGAAGCACTCGCGATGCTGCGCGAGAACCGGGACGTGATGGATCAAATTGCCGTACATTTAATCGAGAAAGAGACGATTACCGGAAAAGAGTTTATGAAGATTTACCGCGAGGCAAAGGGGCTGCCAGAGCCGGAGGAGAAGAAGGAAGAGATCGCGGTCAAGGAAAAGAGTGTCTTAACTGAGGAGACTGGTGAGACGGAGAAGAAGGAAGAAGTGCATATACCAGCACAAAATGGATTTCCAGCACAGGCGCAGCAGTCTGCATACACGGCACAGCAGCCTCAAAAGCCATGGAGTATGCCGCCCGCGTATGACTGGAATCCAGAAGCCAAGGCACAGAGCCAGGGGCAGGAAGCCGTGCAGCCGTATCAGAATTTAAATCCACAACAGCGAAATCAGGACGCACAGCCGCAGAATGGTTTAGCGCCGCAGAACCAGCAGCCACACTGTACAGATGGACAGAATCCGCAGGAAATGGATTCTCAGAATACCATAGCACAACAGTGCTTTGCACCACAAGTACAGGATACGGTTTCATCTCCGAATCCGCAGCCGGAGGAAACAGCACAACAGCAAACCTCGAATCCACAGACAATGTATACGAGCGTGCAGTCACAGAATGCAGTGCCGCTGCAAAGTGAACAGCCGTCATATACAGGAGCGCAGCCGCAGGAAACAGCACAGCTGCAAAATTCGAATCCACAGCCGCCATATACAGGAGCACAGCCGCAGGAAACAGCACAGCCGCAAACCCAAAATCCGCAGTATCGCCAGTATCAACTGCAATATCCACAGCAGAATACGGCGCTGCCGGAGGACAATGGCAGCAACCAAGAGACATCACGTTTTGGCGCATTGTGGGACAGGACGGTAAATGGAGATCGCAATAACAATAGTCACAACCACGAGAACAGATGGTAGTTTTAACAGTGAGTCCGAAAGATACAATCGGAGTTTTAGGTCTGATTTGCGTGAGCGGATTTTGAGCGCGCAGTTCATTGAAGGGAGTACACATAGAAGCCAGACGTGTACTCCCTTTTGTGGATATACGGCGGGACAGCCAAGAGAATTGTAGAGAAAGGAGAATATAGAAATGCCGGATACGAAACAGGAATTAGACGAGAACAACGAATCTGAAGTGAAGGAATTTGATGTCAAAGAGGAGCTTGGCAAACTTCCCAAAAAGCCCGGCGTCTATATCATGCACGACGCTGACGACACCATTCTCTATGTGGGAAAAGCCAAGAATCTACATAATCGTGTGCGGTCTTATTTCAAGGAAAATATAGGACGCGGACCACAGATTGACAAAATGGTTTCCCTGATTGCGCGGTTTGAGTATATCGTGACGGATTCTGAGCTGGAAGCCTTGGTGTTGGAGAATAATTTAATCAAGGAGTATTCACCGAAATACAATACACTGTTAAAGGACGACAAGACCTATCCCTATATTAAAGTGACACTGGGAGAGGAGTATCCGCGTGTGATGACTGTCCGCCAGATGAAGAAGGACAAAGCAAAGTATTTTGGACCGTTTACAAATGGCGGTGTAAAGGAAAGCATTGACCTGATCAATAAGCTGTATCAGCTACGGACATGCAACAGAAAACTCCCAAGAGACTGCGGCAAAGAGCGCCCCTGCCTGAATTATCATATAGGTCAGTGCTGTGCGCCCTGTGAGGGTGGAATTTCCAAGGAAGCTTATGCAGAGCGGATTGACAAGGCGATTGATTTTCTGAATGGAAGGCAGCAGCCCATCATTAAAGAATTAAAAGAGAAGATGCAGCAGGCGTCAGAAAAGATGGATTTCGAGGAAGCTATCCGATACCGAGATCTGATCGACAGTGTAAAAAAGGTCAGCGAGACGCAGAAAATGTCAGACAATGTGGGTGAGGACAAGGATATTATCGCGCTTGCAATTGACGGAAATGAGACCGTCGTACAGGTGTTTTTTCTGCGAAACGGCAAGTTGATTGGCAGGGAGCACTTTTACATGACACAGGTCGAGGAGTTAACGCCAGACAATATTCTGACGAGCTTTGTGAAGCAGTTCTATGCAGGAACGCCGTTTATTCCGCGGGAGATTATGTTACAGGAGACGATTGAGGACATGGAACTGGTGGAGCGGTGGCTGACGACCAGAAAGGGGGCGCGGGTTCATCTGCGGGTGCCGCAGAAGGGGGCAAAGGAACGGCTCGTGGATTTGGCGGCGAGAAATGCCCAGCTTGTGTTAAGTCAGGATAGAGAGCGCATCAAGCGTGAGGAGGGCAGGACGATCGGCGCCGTGAAGGAGATCGAGGAAATCCTTGGCATCAGCCCACTGACACGCATGGAGGCGTTCGATATCTCCAATACCAGCGGGTTTGCCAATGTGGGCTCGATGGTCGTGTATGAGAAGGGAAAGCCTAAGCGCAGTGATTATCGGAAATTCCGCATGAAAACGGTGGCAGGTCCTGATGATTATGCCTGCATGTACGAAGTTTTGACAAGGCGGTTTCAACACGGTCTGGACGAGCGCGAGGAGATGCTGCTGGACGAGAACAGCGTCGGCGAGGATTTTGGCAGTTTTACGAAATTTCCAGATTTACTGTTGATGGACGGCGGGCGCGGTCAGGTCAATATTGCGCTGCAAGTGCTTGACGAGCTGGGTATCCGTATTCCAGTCTGCGGCATGGTGAAGGACGATAATCACCGCACGAGAGGGTTGTATTTCAACAATGTCGAGCTGCCGATTGACACGCACAGCGAGGGATTTAAATTAATCACGCGCATACAGGACGAAGCGCACCGCTTTGCGATCACCTATCATCGTTCACTTCGCAGCAAGGCACAGGTGCATTCTGTGCTCGACGAGATACCGGGCGTGGGACCTAGCCGCAGAAAGGCATTGATGAAATATTTTAAGTCTATCGAGGAGCTGCGCGCCGCGGACACTGCCAAGATTTCAGAAGTGCCGGGTATTACGGCAAATGTGGCGGAGGAAATTTATCGTTTTTTTAATAAGGAGGTTCCTGAGAACACAGCCTCCGAACAGGCTTCGGCAGATGAGATTGGTACAAATTCTTTTTCGTAGGTTTCTTTTTTGAATTTTGTGGAATAATACGTTTAGATTCGTATTGTTATGTGGAGGAACGGCAATGGAAACACAGATTCAACAAAGAAACATCTTAGTGATAGAGGACGATCAGGAATTAAATGAAGCGATCGTGCTCGCATTGGAAAATGACACCTATACCTTTATACAATGCAGGACAATCGCGGACGCGAGGAAAATCATGGAGAGCGGGGGCATCTCTTTGATTTTGCTTGATCTCAGTCTGCCAGATGATAGCGGGATAGACTTTGTGCGGGAAATCCGTAAGCGGAGTCAGTTGCCCATACTGCTCATCGCAGTGTGCAGTATGGAGCTGGATATTGAGGCAGGACTTGAGGCGGGCGCAAATGATTATATCACAAAGCCTTTTCGTTTGACGGCGCTGCGCGAGCGGGTGGCAGTGTGGCTGCGCGGGAAAACAACGCCCAAAGAGCATTATAAAATCGACCATTTTGACTTTGATTTTGGGAAAATGGAGTTTCGCCGCGGCGGTCAGTTGATGGAGTTAAGCAAAACAGAGCAGCGGTTGTTGAAGATTCTCTGTGAAAATAAAGGGGCGACTGTGAAACGAAACACGCTGATTGACTGGGTATGGCAGGGAATTGGGGAGTGTTTGGACGAGGACGCGCTGACAGTGGCAGTGAAACGGCTGCGCGACCAGCTCGAGATTGATTCTGCCAATCCTGATTACATCAAAAACGTGTATGGAATTGGTTATACATGGGCGGTAAATCCGTAAATTGTGGACGGTGCAGTCTGATAAACACATGCAGATCAAGTGTCGCGCGTGTCTGCGGCAGGGCAGACACGCGTGGAGAATGCACTAAAGAAGCTGTTCTATGAGGCAATGGTGTTCTTTTCGGGCAGTGTCATAGCTGATGCCCACGGCGAGAATTGCAGATACCTTCTCTTTTTTTAACTTTTCGCTGTACTCTTTTTCCCGAATCTGGACAATGGCATCCTCTGGTGTTTTGTCGGCTTTCAGTTCAAGGACAATGCCCGGCAGGTTTCTTCGCCTTGGGTAAAAGATAAAGTCTACATCCTTGCGGATAGGTAGGCGAGCGTGACGACACAGGAGAGACTGTTTTCGTCATTGTATTTCAAAATGGGCAGTTCACTGTTGTGGATATTGTGAAGGTAAGACGCCACGAGGTCGCCCTGCCGGTTCAATGTAGCATCAAGGATTTCGCTGGAATTTCGTACTAATTCTGCCACATAGCCAAAGTCCTTATCTTCCAGTGCATTTTCAAATTCGAGCATTAATTCTTTGTTAGGAATCCGCAGTTCACCGTCGGAATAAGATAACAGACCGTATATAATCATGGCAGCATAGATATCTTTTTTGCTGGCAGGATGTGCTTGTCCGGCAAAATATTCTTTATCGATATCAAGACGGATAGATAAACCGTTGACCATCTTTACCACGTCCTCGCGCACTTCGCCAATATTATATTTCAGGAAAAATAAGACCTCGTCCATCTTACCTGTCCGTGTCCAGTAGCTCTGGCACGTCTCATCTTCAAGGGCACAGACGACAGACCTTGGATTGTACAGCCGTGAGCCGTCCCTTGTCTGATAGCCGTTATACCAGTCGCGGATTTCTTCCATAGTCAGTGCAGACTGCTTTTGGCACAATGCTTCAACCTCGTCCTCTGTGAAACCAAAGAATTTGTCAAAAAGGGGGTCTTTGAGCATGGTATATTCCTTGAACATATTTAGCGCGGAGCCTGTACTGTATTTTTTGATGGGCAGAACGCCGGTCATATACACAAATTCCACATAAGGTTTATCTTTTAGCAAATCGCGCAAAAATTCCAGAAAGTCTCCATGATGTTTTGTGTACAGCTCGTGACTGAAAATATAATCCCACTCATCAATGATAAAAATAAAACGTTCATTTGTCGCGGTCAAAAGTTCGGAAATACTGTAATAGTCCTCGGTTGCCAGATGGGGATAGGTCTTGTAAATGTCACGTCTGATGGAATTTTTGAACAGTTCGATATAATCGTCATATGTGTCACTTTTGTCAGACAGGGCACTAAGACAAAGATTTATGACATGATACTGATTCAGATGCTGTTCGTAAGTGTCAGCGCGGCTGATCTCCAAGGTATCAAACAGACTTTTGGAATCATATGCTTTGCAATAGTAGGCACCGAGCATGTTCAGAACGGATGTTTTTCCAAAAAGGCGCGGTTTTGTGATGCAGATAAATTTGGAATTGGTCCCGATTCGCTTGTTAAAATGTTTGATAATGCCGGATTTGTCAACAAAAAATTCGTTGTTGGTCAGTTCTGTATATAAAATAAGTGCAGCATTTGTATTCAGACAAAATGCCATGTTCGTCCCTCCTTCTAGTGCGCAGAGAATACACTGGTCCAACAGTAATTACTTAATTTAGACTGTAAACTGCAAATGGACAGCTGGCTGTAAGTGTAGATTGGTCCCGCAATATTTCTCTTAGTATAACATGACAATGAATAGAACCTCAATATAAAAAGAAAAACAGCTAAGGGGAAACTTTCCGCTGAATCCTGTGGCGCTGTGGTTTGAGTGTAATGTCCGTGACAATGACGCCGTCCCGCTGGGCAAGAATCCATTCCACTGCGTCTGCGACATCATCTGGAAGAAGATATGACGCCGCATCGTCCCCCTCCCTGAAATCTGCATTGCGGTAGAGATTTGTCTGTGTCATATCCGGGGAAATGGTGATTGATTTCACGCCATATTTTCGGGATTCGTCAAAGAGACTGCGCGAAAAGCTGGCAAGCCCTGCTTTGGTCGCGCCGTAAGCACAGCCGTGCGGATTGGACTGCGCCGCAGTCACAGAGGAAATATTGATGATATAACCTGCGTTTTTCTTTAAGTGCCGCAAAAGCTGCTGGGTCAAAATCATGGGGGTCTCGAGATTGGTCCGCACCAGCCGCTTGATTTTGTCTGGACTTAATTCTTCATGAAGCCCGTAATATCCAACACCGGCATTGTTTACCAAGACATGAACCGAATGCTGTGCCGCGATTTGACGCACGTGGGCGCAGAGTTGGGCTGTGTCCAGCACATCACAGACGATCGGGTGAATCTTGTCTGTTTCATGCCATTTTGTTTTGGAAAAATCCCTTCCGAAACCGAACACTTCATATCCAAGCGCGCACAGCTTTTGGCTGACCGCGCAGCCGATGCCGGAGGAGGTTCCAGTCACAATGGCAGCTTTTGTATTCGTATTTTTATTCATACATTCCATCGAAAAATTTTCTCCCTGTCAATTTTTTCTGCGATCTGTGCAGTCAAAAAACTTTCCATCTCTTCCATTAAGGGGGCTGGATAATGGCAGTAGCCGTCCTCCTTCTGAAAAGGAAACCAGATCACTGCCGAGTCTTTGGCTTGTTTTCGCATATTTTTCAAATAATCTTGTGAGATACGAAATGTTCCGATGCTGACGTCCAATAATTGATCAACCGCAATCGAACAATATACTTGATTCATCATTTCGTTATAATGCGCTTTCCAGCCGGGGAGGTAAATCATCGGGTCAAAACAAAGGCGTACAGGGCAGCCCGCGCGCATCAGCGCTGCCGCGCAAAAGAGGCGGTCTGACAGAGAGGCGGTATGATGTTCAAAGGCGTCGATCACTGCCTGCGGTGATATGGTATAGGCATAAATCACATTGGGCATGGGCACGATGCTTTGCACAAATGCTTTGTTGGCGCATTTTGTCCGTATTTCAATCGTTAACTGTGCGTGTTTTGCCGCAAAAGCACACCATTCCTGCACAAAGCCGATAAGCGGTTCCAGTGCCAGCAAATCCGTATCATAGGAGACACACAAATACAGCGGATGATTTTCGAGTACACGTTCCACTTCTGCAAAAATATCCTCCAGATTGACGAACACCACAATATTTGCAGACGGATACATTCCCTTTAGATAGCAGTATGCGCAGTCAAAGATGCAGTTCATCGCGCAGGATACATAATAAAAATGTTCATTGCCAAAGCGCTGGCAAACGGGGGCACCCTCATAGAGCAGTGTTCCCTGTCTGGCGGCAAGAATCAATTTCTGTGCACAGTGCTGAAGCCGAATATTTTGTCTGCTTCGGCAGAATACATCCTTGTAATGACCAATTTCAATGATTTGGGCAGATGGGAATTTAGCCAGTATAGTCTGTGTGCGCGCATGATTGCGAACCGATTTTTCTACATAGATATGTGAAAAAAACGGATTAAAATAATCTTCTTTTAAATTCTTCAAAACGTTGTTTTCCTTCTTTTTTATCTTTGCAGGGAAGCAGATTTTTCTCGTACAGTTCCCGAATCATGCTGATGTAATCCATACCAGACAGTGTCATATAGCGGATATACTGGCGCATGGAATCCCGCATAGCCTTGGAACAGTGCAAGTCGGTACAAAAAGTTTCGACGATTTGTTTGTCCCTCTCATTCATTTCGTTATTGTGATCACTTTGCTCTTTTGTAATGGCGGCAGTCTGCATGAGATAATCAATGATGCAGTCTTGATATTTGTGCATCAGAGATGTCACTTGTTCCTTGGAAACTTCTGCGGCACTGCCATTGTCAGACACCACTTTTAGAAAGATCATCTGGTGCGGAGCAAAAAAATGTATTCCCGTCTGATAGATTGCAGCGGCTTCCATGTCATACAACATTCCTGCGTGAGTGTCCGCTGCAATCATGCGCTCATCTGTCTGCGTATTTGATGGAAGAAGATCTGTTGCAAAAGGGGCTTGGACACCAAATCTGCCGCCGTCCTGTCCGGCATTCCACGGCAGCATTCCTGTTACGATCGCACTTTCGCGAAAGGGGTGACGATACAGCAGATCAGGATAAAAGGTTTTGCCCGTTGCCAGCTCGATAATCTGATTGCACAGGAAAATGCCGTCCTTTTTGGCAGTGTGCGCGCACATTCCCACATTTAAGAGCAGGTCAGACGGCGTCGGTCTGTACATCGAACATGTGCTGCTGACAGCCGCGGCAGCAGCGAGTTCACCGACGCCAGTGATTGTGAGCCGGAGGTTCAAAGCCTCGTTATAAAATTCCTGAAACCAGATATTTTCCAGATTTTTCGTCAGATTGAATTGTCTGATAAATATTTGTGCCTCACAGTACAGTGCAGTAAAGAGATAGACCATGCCTGTTTCCTTTCCGATGGAATATTTTAATGGAATATTTTGATTGCAGTTATATTATACAGTGCGGGCTGTAAAATTACAAATGGGAATTGGGTGCACCGCGAAAAATTAGTGTGTTTTTTTAGCATGATTTGTGTTACGATAGAGATATAAAGGTGTATGTACTCACCAATACAGAGCGTCTGGAAGGAGCGGCATGTATGCTGTACACGGACCTGTTAAGGAAGATTGTGAATGCAGTGAAAAGCAGCTATTATATCATTCCGACTGCTGGTTTTACGGACAGAGACGAGATGAAAGCGATGATCCGAGAGGTGAATGACACGCAGCTAAAACCAGAGGAGTGGCTTTCCTATTCGCTGTATGGCTATGACAAAGAAGAAAATAAAGTAGAGATCTTATGCTAAAGCTGCACGCTGCATGACAGGATTGCAAAAAAGAAATGACTATGATAAGATGGTTTTAAAATCAGGGAACAGATGCATTCCATATTCAGTGTCATGCAGCGGATAAAGTTCAGAAAACAAATAAGACCAAAAGGAGTCTGACAAACAAAAGAATGAAAAAGAAGGATAAAATAAAAACTGTACAGAATGCAAAAAAAGGTACAGTATACCAATAATATACAGGTAAAAACAGCTCCCCCGAATCTGACAGTAGACAATCCGCATGATAAAGGTTATAAGAGAATCTTTTCCATCAAAAAGAATTTTCTGGATTTTATCAAAAAATATATTGCCTTCGACTGGATGATGGAGCTGACAGAAAAAGACCTCGTGCTGATCGACAAGGAATTATAGAGCAGATCAGGAAAGGAGATGACAAGTTTATGTGTAGTTCATTTGAAAGACTGTTGATCAAAGAAAATGAACAGGGACGGCAAGAAGGAAAAATCGAGGGAAAAATCGAAGGAAAAATCGAAGGAAAAATCGAAGGAAAAGCAGAAGCTGTTATAGAATTTCTTGAAGAAATAGGAGAACCTTCTGATGCATTAAGAAAACAGATCATGGAGCAGAAGGATGTGAAGGTACTAAGCAGCTGGCTCAAAACAGCAGCAAAATCAGAAAGTATAGCAGAATTTGAAGAATCTGTGGGGCTGGTGCAGTTACAATAGAGAGAATGAATAAAGAGACATATCTTTGTATACAAGGTATGCCTCTTTTTTATGCACACGGGCGTCCAAAGAAACAATGTCAGCAGAAGCTGACGAACGCCCGGCGCGCGAGTAGGGGAAAGGGTTTTCCCTACTCGATTGTACACGGAAAGCAAATATGCAACTAATACAAGTTTTGCACTTGCCAGTGGTTTCAATGATCATTTGGTGTACACAAATTTTATTTAGGAAAAGTTGGAATGGTAATTTTATATCTTTGTTTTTGTTGGACAGCGATTCCGGCTATGCTTGGATTAATAGAGGGGATTCTCTATCTTTGCTTTAATGATAAAAATTTTCAAAGTTTTACCAAAGTCAGTTTCTTCTAGGCGCAGCGCTCCCTGTGCAATCTGTTTTGTTACTTGGCTTCGGGAGAGACCTAACACCTCGGCAATCTGTTTCTCGGGACGGATTTTGAGACCGCAGGGATTGTGGATGATCAGCGCGCTGACAGTGTTGGGGCTGCTGGATTCGGTGGTTTCATGCCGCTTTATATAGGAATAGTTTATCTGCTCGAAATCAACCGCCGCTTTATTTTTTTGAAATAAGGACATGGTTTGCCCGCACTGTTTGGCAAACAGCGCATCATTTCTCAAGAAGGCTTCATAGGCTGCTTTGGGGATTGCGGAACTTCTCTGCCGCTCATAGACGGCGAGGTTGAGCGTGTGCTTGCAGTTCTCACACTGGTAAATCAGCCAGACGTCCAGACGATTGCCATTGGCGTTGACGCGGAATTTGTGTGTGTTTCTAAAGTGTGTCTTTCTGCCGCAGCCAGAACAGCCGCGAATGACACAAAAAGATTCGGTTGGAACAATTTCATATTCAGTTTTTAAATAGCTCATTTGCATCTCCTGTCTAAGTATTCGATGCGCAAGCTATTACATTATTTTTCTATTTTATTTGCAATAGCCGCGCTATGCAAAGTAGATGGGTGTCATCATAATCCTCCTGTAGATTTACACGTAAGCATATACGTTAATTTTGATAGTATAGTTTCCTGTATGCCAGCGGGTTGTCTTTTCCCATGCCGCACACATAGGGAGTGAAAATGTATTTTTATATAGTATAGCATAGCGCGGCTGCACAAGCCACCGCATACATTTTTAGAAAAAAAGATGAGCCGGCACACGTTCAGCGTGTCAGCTCATTCTTTTATACATACGAATGCGGCGAGTAAATGTGCCGTTATGATTTTATTTTCCTTAAAATGCGCTGTATGCTTTTTTCGGATAGACAGTATTTACTGGCTAACTCGGAAGTTCTGCTTCCGGCAAGATAATCTGCATAAATCTGCTGGTTACGTGCAAGCAGTTCCTGCCTAATCCGCGTTCCGGTTCCCCATTCCTGCCGGCTTGCCGCCTTGCGTGGAATGTAAATATTCTTTCCGTCAACATACTGCTGTATCAATTCAATGATTTCTGCTGGCAGAACAGTCTCTGCCTTGATATAGCCCATAGCTGCCTCCTAAATTTTATTTGATAGGATTCGCATTGGCTATGACAATATTTGAGCGATTGCAATAGCCAGTGCTATGCAGTCATAACATATCGTTTCATAGATCGGGCTCCTTTCTGGTGCGTTTATGTTTTTCTTGCTATCATATCATGTTTTTTGGGGGAAAGCAACCAGTGCGCTGGCAGTAACCGTTCAGTTTTCTGCATTTCCCTTGCCTTTTTCAAGAGATGTGCTTATAATGATTTATATCAAGAAAATGAGGCGCGAAGATGCAACGAAAAGAAGGAGAGTGGCAAAGTCCTATCGGACAGCGCAGCCGCTCCGCATTGTCGCGGAGGCGATTGGCTGGAAAGGGCATTCGCCGGAGGTGTTGCAGAATATGCTTGAGCATCTGAAAAAGCTGGATGAGCTTGGGATTCGGGCGATCGAATAGAAAACAAGAGAATAAAGGAGACGAGAATAAAAGCGATGAAAATATATCATACAGCACAAAGAGCACTGAGCGAGACGGAGGAAAAGACAATAGCACATTTCAGATATTATAATGACAATAAGAAATGTTTTGCACTTATTGGTTCGTATGTTGTTGTGATTCTGTCAGATGAATATTCAAACAGTCTGGAACTGCTAGAACAGGAAGCGCTGGAAAGAATGTCTGGTCTGCTCAACACGCCGCCGGATTTTAGAACATTCGTGATGGACGACCAATATGGTCTGGTGTCAATGCACTATGGGATTCAAGCGGTCAGCGCAGAGCAGCTTTCGGACGAGGATATTGCGTCGGACCAAGTAAATATTGGCACAGCGCTTGTCATGAGAAGCTTCTGTCTTGAAGCGTGTGAAACGGGCAAAATCATAGCGATTATTGACGAAGAATTATAAAACGAGCATTCTCGTGCTGATTGGCTTGGCGTGTAGTTTGCTCGCAGGAAAAGGAAATAGAAAAAATGCCGCTCATGTAATCTTAACGATCACATGAGCGGTTTCTTATATGCTTAGATAAATGAATTGTAATCTGAAACAGGCGGAATATTGTAAGATGCCTTTGAGGTATAACCGCTTGCTGCGTTTGCCTTGGTGTTCATGTAATAGTCCACGCGCGATGCGTTGCTGGCAACATAGGAGCCATAGTCCTTGAAAAAGTCCTGAACTTTGGACATATCCGCTTTCTGAAAGGTTTCCTCGTCAATCGACAGTCTGCCTTTTTTGTCTACGCTGATTCCGAACTCTTTCAGTGCCTTGGTGTTGTTTGCGGTTCTGTTTCTGATATAAGACAGATTGGACAGCACACCGGAATTAGAGCTGGACTCGGCTTTGTCAAACATTGTATTGTAGTTGTTTACGAAGCTCTTTGCGGTGGAAAGGATTTTCTTGATATCATACGCTTCATTGCCATCTTGATCCTTGATCTTCGCAAATAGTTCGCTGGATGCAAGCGTCTCGCCGTCTGTCTTGAGTGCGGCAGCAGCGCTTGAGCTGGCTGGCTTTTTATCATCTGTGCTTGTGCTGTCATTTGTTGTGCCTGTGGTGGTGTTCGAACCGCCGCCGGCAAACTGAACGCGCGATGCGATGGTAGAGCCATAGCTCTGAATATTATCTGTCGAGAACAGCTTTTGTACTTTTGAGAGATCAGCGCCCTTTAACTTCGTCTCATCAAGCTGGAGTGTTCCGTCACTTTTGAGCATTACGCCGATTTCACCGAGCTCTTTTTCAAATTTTGAGGTTGCGCTCATCATGTTTGCCACATACGCCGTTTTGTTTGAAAGCGTAGAGCTCTTTGAAGCTGTCACAACGTTGTTGTAGTTGTTTACATAGGACTTCATCGCGGAGACAACCTTCTCCGATGCAGTCTTGCCGTTTTCGGTATCCTCATACGTCTTTTCACTCTGCAATGTGGAAACAGAAGATTTCAGACTGCTGATTCCATTCGTCAGGTTGGTGTTCGCCTCCTGTGTCTCCTTGGAAACAGTGGGATACATCTTTTCCTTTAGCAGTTTATCAATAATGTTATTCTGACCGCGCCGCTTGCTGGTAGACGTCGCTGAACCGGAATTTTCCTCTAAAGAACTATAGTAGGATTTGAGCAGTTTTTTATATGTACCGTTCTTTATCGCATTTCGTTCAGAGAACAAACTGTACAGGTTGGTCGAGCTGTTGTTCGAGCCATACAGCGAATTGCCGTTCCAAAAATTCATAAATGACATACTCATCACTCCTTCACTAAATAAAATTGGTTGGTCACTATTATTTTATACTCATCAAATAGAAAAATCAATGGATTTTCCATATTTTAGTCGTATTTATAAGATATATCGGATAGGAACAGGAATATGATAACCCATCACGTATATTTATGTTAAATTTAATTTGAAAATTGGTTTGTATTTTCTGTTGTTTTGGCAGTTTACAGTATAATTTAGTCTGATAAAGGAAAAAGTCAAGAGAGGTGTTTATATTGATAATTACCATGAAGTATGATATAGTACAAATGTACGATTTTCTAGTGTGAGAAGTACTAAGTCTCACGCGGAAAACGTCAAAGACAGGCGTTTTTCATCATTTGAGATTCCGCGCAATGGAATCATGGAAGTTCGTGTAAAAAAGTAGAAGAAAGGTAATAAGATGGGAATCAATCTCGACAAGCCACATTTGTGGAAAAAGGATATTATGCAATCGGTAGACTTGTACAATCAATGGTTTATGGACTTTGCACCTAAAGCATTTAGAGACACTCGTGTTTTGACAGCCAAAAGAGTTGAACAGGCATTGATAGATACTCAATATTTAACGAATATTTCTCATGAAGTATTAAGCCAGCACCCTGAAGTACTGCCAATTTTAAGGATGTCCACTTGTCCGCCGTTGGCGAGAGACCGGTTAGTAGGATTAGCAGGTATATCAAAAAGTCTTGTCTTAAATATGGAAGATTCTGAACACCCGCATATTTCCCCTAGAATGCAGGGTACAAAACTGATGCTTGAATTGCAAAAGATATCAAATATTATCACAAAAATGACCGATCTTGATCTATTTATTTGGTTAGCTGAAAAGCGCAGTCCTGATGAAAAAGAAATATTACGTTCATCAACAATAATAGCGGATAGATTGTGCGGAGCTGTAGCTGATCCGATTATCAGGAATGCGCAGGAAAAGCGACAGCTTGCAGCAATTAGAACCCTGTTAGAAAGTAAAGGTTATATATTTTTTGACAGTGGCGTAAAATATGACGAAATGAAAGCCGGTTCATTTTCATTTCATATAAATATTCCTGTTTGCGTTGCGAAAATTCAAGGTAAAATGGTAAATATTCCTGTCGATGTAGCAATAATGCCTTTCTCTGCAAAAACAGGTGATATGCCGATACTTATGGAGGCTAAGTCAGCGGGGGATTTTACGAATGTCAATAAACGCAGAAAAGAAGAGGCTGTAAAAATGCAGCAATTAAGAAATACATATGGGCAGGAAATCACATATTTGTTGTTTTTATGCGGCTATTTTGACTCTGGCTATCTGGGTTATGAAGCGGCGGAAGGTATTGATTGGATATGGGAACACAGAATAAAAGATATGGAACAATTGGGGATTTGAATGAGCTTGAACACGTCCGATTGGCTCTCCAAGTAGAAATAGATGGTATGAAAGATATAGAAGAACGGCGTAGGTTTGGACAATTTTCAACGCCGTATGAACTGGCAGAGGAGATCGTATCATTTGGACTGGACTTATTGCATTCAAATGAAATTTCATTTTTAGAGCCATGTATCGGAACAGGGGTGTTTTATTCTGCCCTTTTGAGTGCAACTGATCAAAATATTCAAATAAATAATGCAACTGGAGTAGAACTTGATGCCGCATATATAAAATGCGCTAAAAATATATGGAGAAATACGGGGTTAAAAATATATAATGACAATTTTACACGCATATGCCCCGACGGGCGATACAATTTTGTTGTCACAAACCCGCCATATGTTCGTCATCATTATCTTACACAGGATGAAAAGATTTTTTTATCAGAGCTGGTAAAAAAGGAAACAGGGATTCAATTATCAAGATTGTCAGGATTGTATTGTTATTTTTTACTTTTATCTAATAAATGGCTTGCAGATAACGCGTTATGCGGCTGGCTTGTTCCGAGTGAGTTTATGGATGTGAATTATGGACAGGCTATCAAGGAGTACTTACTGAATCAAGTTCATTTGATAAGAATACATCGTTATGATTCAGATCATTCTAAATTTTCAGATGCGATAGTCTCTTCTTGTGTGGTATGGTTCAAAAAGGAAGTGGTTTGTGATGATTATGAGGTGGAATTTACATATAGTGGTACACATAAGGAACCACTTCAAAAGATGCATGTAAAAAAATCTGTATTGCTTCAAGAACGGAAGTGGACACGCTTTCCAGAAAAAGAAATTCGTAACACACAAATCTCTACGAAAACATTAGGAGATTATTTTGAGATTAAACGAGGTCTTGCAACGGGGGATAATAATTTCTTTATAATGAGTCGGGACAGAATTGTTGAACTAGGAATGGATATGTCCTTTTTTAAGCCCATATTACCAAGTCCTAGATATTTAAAAACGGATTGTGTAAAATCTGATCAAGAGGGCATACCCAAGATTGACCAACAATACTTTTTATTAGATTGTGGACTTTATGAAAATGAAATCGAAGAAAATTATCCAGCAATATGGAATTACCTCCAAAGTGGCATTGAAAAAACAAGTAAAAAATACTTATGTATGAATAGAAAGAAGTGGTATTGGCAGGAACAAAGAAAGTCAACTTATTTTCTTTGTTCCTATATGGGGAGAAGCAGTGGAGAAAAATCTCCTATCAGGTTTATCTTAAACTTATCCAATGCGATTGTGACAAATTCTTATTTGATGTTGTATCCAAAACAAAATCTTCAACAGGTAATCTGCAATGATACAAATTCTATATTTAAGATTTGGGAAATGTTAAAACGCATTCAAGGAGTTCATATAGAAGAGGAAGGACGAATGTATGGAGGGGGATTAAAAAAAATCGAACCACGGGAATTAGCAAAAGTTCCTTGTGGTGATTTAATCAATTTTAATCTCCCCAGTTCATAAATGGCAGCTATACCGCACTGACAATTCCCTCAATCAAAGCCTGTATATGAAGCTGCATCGTATCAAGGCAGGGCACAGGGCTGACGTTGTCATTTAACAGAAGCGGCAGCTTTGTGCAGCCTAAAACAACGGCTTCAATGCCATGGTCCTTTTGCATGTGGGCGATCACATTCTGAAAGATTTTCAAGGTTTCTTTATTGACAATCCCGTGTTCTAATTCGGAGGATATTTTATAGTTGATATAATCCATTTCCTCCGCGTTCGGCACAACGATTTCTATACCACTGTCATAAAAGGGTTTCTTGAAAAAGTCGCCAGTCATGGTAAAGACGGTGCCAAGAAGCCCCAGCTTACGAGTTCCCAAACGCACAGCCGCAGCACTTCGAACACATTGACACTCTCAATCGTCAGCGGGGGAAAGAAGTCTTTTCCAATTTTCTCTTGCACGCCATATCAAATTTAGTTTTTTAATTCTTCGCACTCTAGTTCTTCTTCGTCAAGTTCCTGAACCTGTGCGTCACCTGTTCCTGAAAGCGCTTCAAGTATCTTTCGGAGTTCATTTTGAGCTATGGGTCCTGAATACAAGGACAGACTCACCATTAGGGTGAGAAAAAGTTTATAAAATCTTTTTTTCATATAAGAGATTTCCTCAGTGTATTGCGATGCGAAAGAACCTGTTATATAGTTTATTAAAGTATAACAGATTTTTCAGGCGTTTATCAAGGGCGGCATGGAGGATAAAATGATTGAAATATATTATGTAGAAGATGATTGGGCGATTGCGGAAGCCGTGAAACAATATTTGGAGCAGAAAAACATTCGCGTCATGCGATATGCAACGCTTGCGCAGGCAAGGGAGGCGCTGGCGTTGCATCTGCCAGCGCTGGTGCTGCTGGACTGGAATATGCCCGATGGTCATGGAGACAGTCTCTGTCAGTGGATTCGCCGAAACTGGAAGGAACTGCCCATTATTTTTCTTACAGTTCGGGGAGATAGTGCGGAGATCGTGTGCGGTTTCCAGAATGGTGCAGATGATTATGTGGTGAAGCCGTTTACATTAGAAGTGCTGTATGCGCGGATTCTGGCATTGCTGCGCAGGACGAAAACTGCGGCGGGGCAGTATCTTTCCTGCGATGGAATTGTGATCGACCAGAAGCGATGTACGGTTACATATGACTGCGAGGAAATCAGCCTGAGTGCGGCAGAGTATCAACTGCTTCTGTATCTGATGCAGAACAAAGGACGTACTGTCACCAGAGAGCGCATACTGGAACAGTTGTGGGACATGAATGGAAGTTATGTGAATGACAATACGCTGACAGTCACCATGAAAAGACTGCGCGATAAACTTTCCCAGCCAGCCTGTATTAAGACAGTCAGGAGTGTGGGCTACAGAATGGAGGACACACTATGAGCGGACAGAGAAATGGAGGGATACTATTTGGGCTGGTCTTAGCTGTAAGTCTGGTATCGTCGGCGCTTGCGGTTATGCTTACGGTACAGTATGACAGCCGAGTGCAGTTTGCGCAGCTCAGTGCAGTCTGCGCGGAGATACTATCGCGTGACCCCAAGGCAGAAACGGCAGTGCTGGGCGCCTTGAAGGCGTACACGCGCGATGATGGTATGGTGGCGGAAACAGGCGGCGTGTTATCAGCGTTTGGATATCGCGGCGCTGATTTTCGTAAGAAGACAGAGTGGAATTATCATCTGTGTGCAGTGGCAGGAGGGTTGGGCGGGAGCCTGCTTTTTGCCGTGACCTTTCTGTATCGGAATCAAAAGGAGAGAAAGCGCATTCAGGCGCTGGCTGTGTATTTGGAGCAAGTCAATATGGGGAAGGCGGCAATTCTTTCCTTGGCAGGGGAGGATGAGTTTGCGAAGCTGGAAGATGAGATTTACAAGACGGTGACTTTCCTTGAACAGACAAAGGATACAGCAGTGCAGGCGAGAAATGATTTTGCCCGAAATTTGTCCAACATTGCACACCAAATCAAGACGCCGATTACGGCAATGTCTCTGTCTGTGCAGATGATGGCTGGTGTCTGCGCGGAGGAGCAAGGACTTTGCGGCGGACAGCAGCAGAAGGTATGTGAAAAAGTATACGAAAAAGAAAAGCGGTATCTGGAGCAAATGGAGAAACAGCTTTTGCGTCTGACACGTTTGGAGGAGGCACTGCTTGTTCTGGCCCGAATCGACGCGGGAACATTGCGCTTGCAGCAAAAAGAGGTAGATGTGTATACGCTGCTGGTTTTAGCTGCCGATAATTTGCAGGAACTACTTGGGGGCAAAAATACTGCAATTGACATTCCAGCGTGTGGGGAGATGACAATTACAGCCGACTTGGACTGGACGATGGAGGCGGTCATAAACCTGATGAAAAACTGTTTGGAACACAGTGAAGGGGGGACCGTGTACTGTTCCTATGCACAGAATCCATTATATACGGAAATCTTGATCTGGGACGAGGGGGAGGGATTTGCGAAAGCAGATTTGCCGCACTTGTTTGAACGGTTTTACCGGGGACAGAATGCACGCGAGGGCGGAATTGGCATTGGGCTGTCGCTTGCAAAGGAGATTGTGGAACGACAAAATGGGACACTTCGGGCTGAAAACAGGCTGGAGGGAGGCGCTTGTTTTCGGGTGCGGTTTTATCACACATAGACATTACATGTCACCAAACTGTCACTTTCGTATGGTATCATGACATTAGGAACTGTAGAAAAATAACTGACGCATCTTGACTTGGATATTTCTCCGATTATGCATGCCAAAAATCCTCGCCGTAGCCCGCTACGCCTACGTTTTTTGACAATTGCTTTAGCAATTTCACCTCGAAGAAATATCCTGCGCAATCTGCATCACTTATTTTCCTACAATTCCTTAGGCGGGGAGTATGTGACACAATATTATATGACATAAGTGTCAGAATAGGAAAGGAGACAAGTATATGGAGATTTTGAAATGCGAGGGGGTCCGAAAGGTCTACAATTGTGGCAGTTGTCAGGTGACGGCGCTCGACGGGATTGATCTGGCGGTCAGCAAGGGTGAATTTGTGGCGATTGTCGGCGCGTCCGGCTCAGGAAAATCGACGTTGCTGCATATTCTTGGCAGTGTGGACAAGCCCACAGACGGAAGTGTGATAATAGACGGAATAGCTCTTTCTGGGCTGAATCCGACGCAGGCAGCGGTATTTCGGCGCAGGAAGGTGGGATTGGTGTATCAATTTTACAACCTGATTCCGACGCTGACAGTCCGAAAAAATATATTGATGCCCCTTGCGCTGGACAAAAAGAAACCGGACAATGAGTACTTCGAGCACATTGTCGGCACATTGGGGATTTCTGATAAGCTGGACGCGCTGCCGAGTCAACTGTCGGGCGGACAGCAGCAGCGCGCGGCGATTGCGCGTGCCTTGATATATCGTCCGGCACTGTTGCTGGCGGACGAGCCGACAGGAAATCTTGACCAGAAAAATGCGGGGGAAATTCTTGATTTGATAAAACTTTCCAGCCGCAGTCTGGGGCAGACGGTTCTTTTGATCACCCATGATGAAAAGCTTGCCTTGGAAGCTGAGCGCATTATTACAATTGCAGATGGGCGCATCATACGTGATGAGAGGAGGTAGGCCATAAAATGTGGAGAGCATATTCATCAGGCTATTTGAAAAATAACCGCGCTGCTGGTTTGTCCGTGGTGATTGCGGCGTTTATTTCCGCATTGCTTTTATCGCTCCTGTGTGGATTGTTTTATAATTTCTGGAAATATGAGATCGAGCGGATTGAACTGGAAAGCGGTGGCTGGCAGAGCCGGATTGAAATTGAACTTGATGCGGAGTCGGTCGAATGCATTCGGAATTTTGCCCATGTAAAAGAGGTGGTGCCAATGAAAACCGAGGGCAGTCTTTGCTATGACCTTTATTTTGACAGTATGTGGGCAGTATTGACAGAGACACCGCGCATCGCAAAGCGGGTGGGAATTTCATCGCAGCACATTTCGTATCATGATGAATTGCTGGCAATGCATTTTGTCCGAAGCCCGCAGGACACGGCGCCGCGTCTGTTATTTCCATTGTTTTTCGTAATCACAGCGCTGGCGGCGCTCTCATTGATTGTCATCATACACAATGCCTTTGCGGTTTCCATGAATGCGAGAGTCTGTCAATTTGGCATTTTTTCGAGCATTGGAGCGACGCCAAGGCAGATCAGAACCTGTCTTTTGCAGGAGGCGGCAGCGCTGTGTGTGGTGCCTGTTGCGGCTGGAAATCTGCTGGGAATTGCAGGTACGATAAAGATTGGGGAATTGATCAATACTTTGCTTGGAAAGGAGATACCGGGCAGGCATGAAGCAGCGTTTGGCTATCACCCGCTGGTGCTGTTTGCGGCATTGTCTGTGACTGCAATTACGATCTGGATATCTGCTGGGATTCCGGCAGGAAAATTGAGCAGAATGACGCCGCTGGAAGCGCTGAAAAACACAGGGGAACTGCACCTGAAACGCAAAAATAATGCCTATGTGCTTGCATTCTTGTTTGGGGTGGAGGGAGAGCTTGCTGGAAATGCGCTGAAAGCACAGCAAAAGGCCCTGCGGACGGCATCAATGTCACTCATACTGGCATTTCTGGCATTTACGCTGATGCAGTGTTTTTTTGAGATATCAAAAATCAGTACAAGGGAAACATATTTTGCCCGCTATCAGGACGCGTGGGACATAATGGTTACGGTGAAGGATACGGATATCCTCTCTTTTGCAGATACAAAGGAGATGCAGGCGGTACAAGGGCTTTTGGGTGTGGAAAGCGCAGTCTTGTATCAGAAGGCAGCGGCAAAGTGCATCATCACAGAGGAGATGATGAGCGAGGACATGAAGCAAAACGGCGGCTTTACCTATGCTGCCAAAAAGGACGTGGCGCAGGCTGAGGACGGCTGGGTGGTAAATGCACCTCTGATTATTATGGACGATAATAGCTTTCTGACATACTGTGAACAGATTGGCGCAGTGCCGCGGCTTGACGGGGCAGTGGTGCTAAACCGGATTCGGGACGTGACCAATCCTGATTTCAGACATCCGCAATATATGCCATACATAAATGAAAAAAGTGACACAAGTGTCATAAATGCTGCAAATAATCAGGAAACCGCAGAGATTCCAGTGCTGTTCTATACAGACAAAGTTCCTGTTTTGCGGGAGGAATATGCGACGCAGGATTATTATGAGCTTGTGCATTTTATGCCTGTCTCTCTATGGAGGGAATACAGAGCAGGGATTGGAGATCGAGAGACCGCGTTGTATATCCGTGTACTTGGGAAGGAAGCTGTGACACTGGCAGAGCTGAATGCTTTGCAGCAAAAGATCGCACAAGTGATCAGTCCCGCTTACAGCATAGAGAGCGAGAACCGTATTCAGGAATATGTGGTGAACAATAAGAAAATACAGGGAGTCCGTTGGATTTTCGGAGGTTTTTGTGTGCTGCTTGCTATCATTGGAATCGGCAATGTGTTTGCCAACACATTCGGTTTTGTGCGCCAGCGCAGAAGAGAGGTTGCCCGTTATCTGTCCGTCGGGCTGACGCCGGAGGGACTCAGAAAAATGTTCTGTATTGAGGCGGTTGTCATTGCAGGACGCCCGATGCTGTTGACGCTGCCCCTTGCGGCTGCGGTTGTGTGGTATATGTTAAAATTAAGTTATCTTGAGGTGCGTACATTTCTGGCAGAGGCGCCGTTTATTCCGATTGGCATTTTTATGCTGGCGATTTGGGCATCTGTGGCGCTGGCGTATGTGCTGGGCTGGCAAAGCATTCGCCGGATTCAGATTACAGAGGTGCTGCGTGATGATACGATGATGTGACGATTCACGCCGTAACGGTTTCTTTTTCGGAAGATGTGTAGTATAATAAGTGCTATGGCGTGGCGGAGGGAAAAATCCAGTACGAGGGCTATATGAACAACAATACAATAGGAAAGTACAGCGACAGGGTTTTGCTGCTGCCCTCCTATTTATTGCTGATTGGTGAGATGGGGCAGATCACCGCCATTCCACGCAGCAAAATTTACTGGCTCTGCGCCCAAGTGGGATATGAGGGCGGACCGTTTTATGTGCGCCTGCTGATATTTACAGAAAAGCAAATCTTTGATTTTGACGGAAATGACATTGAACATACCAAAAAAGTTGCGAACGGGTTGTATCAGTACATACCAAATGTTTTCAGTGCACATGACCCGCAGGAACTATCTTATTCGCTGGAAAAACTTTATCGGGAAAATCGCGAGGCATTTCTGGCATTTTACGAGGCAGAAAAGGAAAAGTAGTTTACTGGAAGATCGAGAGTGATCTGCGGCATCATCCGCGCAAGTATGTTGTGCCTGCGGCGATGTTTCTGCTGGCGGGCATAGCCGGAATGATGCCAGTGATCACGGTTGTGCTGGGGGTGAAGTGGCGGCGCTGTGCTGGCTGTCAGGAACAGGATAAGGATATAGGGTTTTGGAGGTCATCGTTGCATTAATCCCTCTGTGGTGAGCTCATACACTTTGTCGCAGACTTCGGCAATGTATTTGCGGTCATGTGAGATGCTGATAATTGCGCCTTGGTAAGCGCTTAGCATCCGCCGGATGACAGGGTTTGACAGCGGCGAAAAGTTGCGGCTGGGTTCATCCAGCAGAAGGACGTCACAGCCGGAGGTGTCGAGGTAGAGCAGCATGACTTTGGCCCGCTGTCCGCCGGAAAGTTCCCGCATGGGATGCATCATCTCATCTGCGGTGAACTTCATACTGCCCAGATAAGTTCGCATCATGGAAATGCTTTCTTTGCTGCCGTCTGACAAAAATTCGACAGGTGTTAGAGACAGGTCTAGCAGTTCCTCGTAATTCTGCGGCATATAGGCAGCTTTGAGATCTGACCGTTGCAGCAGTTCTCTTGCCAGGATTCGCATGAGCGTTGTTTTTCCAGAGCCGTTTTTACCCGTGATACAGATGTGTTCTGCGCCCTGTATAAACAGGTGGATATCACGGGAGAGGGTGGATTCAGGAATGCGGAGTGTGTCAAGTGTGAAGTCCAGTACGACCTTTCCATTTGGAATGCATCCCTGGCTGCCAAATTTTGTGAACATGGCTTCCTCGTACTCTGGCATTTCTGTCATCGTTTCAAATTCTTTCTCGAAACGTGCTTCGTATGCTTTAACGCGGTGCATGGTCTTTTTTAGCAAAGCTGCACCGTGAGGGTCCTGCCTGCTGATGGCATTTTGCTGATGTTCTACCTTTTGCTGTATTTTGCGAAATTTTTCCATCTGCTTGTCGTAGGCTCTCCGTTCATTTTTGGCCTCCTGTTCCTGCTTGTCGAACTGGAGTCTCCGCTGTCTGAGATAACTTTGATAGTCGGTTTGAACCACTGTACAGCGCGGTGCGGTCTTTCGCCGCAGCTGCTCGATATGAATGAGCTTGTTTGCAGTGCGTTCTAGGAGTGTCTCATCGTGCGAGATATATATAAGTGGAATCTTGGTGTCCAGAATAAAATCCTCCAGCCATTCAAGCGTCTCAATGTCTAGGTCATTGGATGGTTCATCGAGGAGAAGGATGGTTGGATGATCGATGAGCAGCCGTATGAGCTGGACTTTGATTTTCTCACCGCCAGAAAGCACGCCCATAGGTTCCTCTGAGTACAAGCGCTCTAAGGGAAATCGCAGTTTGGTACAGAGCGAGGCAAGTTCGCTGGGATGTTGGTCATAAAAATTGTCTGCCGCAGAAAGATATTCGTAGATCGAAGACTGCCGCAGTGTTTCAGGGAGTTCCTGAGGCAGATAGCCGAACCGTTCCCCTGCGCACAGAATCTCACCTTCGTATTCCACATAGTCCTCTGCTAAGGCAGGGGCATAGAGCAGTTTTAACAGCGTGCTTTTACCATTGCCTTCCTCGCCGATGAGAGCGCACTTATCGCCTGGATTGAGATTCAGGCTAAAATCTTCTAGCAAAATACGGTAATCTTTTTTGTGTCGTATGGTTAAATGTTTGATCTGTAACATAATATCGCCTCCGTTTCGTGTTCATATACGCCGGGAGTCCATGTGTAGCTGGCGCGCTCAGAAGAATATTCTGCGGCATTTTGCCAGAGCTGAGCCGGACAGCACACAAGTGTAGGAATCTAGGCGTAGGAATGATAGATTGATTCAGTTTGCTGTTATGAAAACACGAGGGATATTAGGAACAGTGTGTATGATGCGCTGCCAGTGCCTTTTGGCAAGGACAGCAGCAGAACTGTGAGTGCGCCTGGCGCATAAGAAAAGCCAGAGACATAAAGTCTCCAGCCTGCATCGATGCAATGCAGGAAGATGATCTCACATAACAAAACAAATACACACAATTGACAGACATGACACGACGAACGTGTTGTCTGAAACTAAAATCACAACTTGTGTTTTCTGTTTTGTTACATCATCATCTTCCCACCGCCTTTCTCTTTTCATTGTCCCTATTTTATTAAAAATCGTTTAGACTGTCAAGACATTTTTTGTCTTTTTTTATTTACTTTTTTTATTTACAAAACATTTCGGTCCTTACCCTCTATAAACGCCTGTATGTTTTTGACGATCTCCGATACCAGATGGGTTCGGGACTCGATGCTTGCCCAGGACATATGCGGTGTGATAATGAGTTTGGTACTGTCTTTGATATGGCTCAATGGATTGGATGGCGTCATTGGTTCTCTGTCAAGGACATCCAGCCCTGCTGCCATGATTTTTTCTGCCATGAGCGCCTGGTATAGGTCCGCTGTATTCACGACGGGGCCGCGCGCCACGTTGATTAGGATTGCGGTGTGCTTCATTTTATCCAGGGCGTTTTTGTCAATAAGATTTCGTGTTCTGTCTGTGAGCGGACAGTGTAGAGATATGATATCGGATGTCCGCAGCAATGTATCCAGCTCGACCCGGGGATATTCTGTGCAGGTGCTTTTCCCTGAAGCAGAGTAGAAGAGGACATGGCAGCCGAAAGCGGACGCCAATTCGGCAACTTTGTGCCCGATCGTTCCCATGCCGACAATGCCCCAGTTCTTACCGTCCAGATCATGAAATGCTCTGTCAAAATTAGAAAAACGATCCTGTGCGCTGTAAGCGCCGGATTTTACATATTCATCATAAAATGCTATTTTTTCGGTGAGCATGAGTGCCAGCAGAATTGTGTGCTGTGCGACGGCGGGGGTACAATAATTGACTACATTGGTGACTTTGATGCCCCTGCTTTGGCAGTACGCCAGATCGACACAGTCATATCCTGTTGCCAGCAGGCAGATCAGCTTTACGTTTGGCGCGTCTGACAAGGTGGTTTCATTTAGGGGCGCTTTGTTGGAGATGATGATATCAGCTTCTTTCACACGCTCTGTGATCTGTTCTTCGGCAGTGTTTGCGTAGTAGGTGACTTCGCCGAATTGTTCAAAACAGGATACGTCAATGTCAGTGCCTACACTGTTGCGCTCTAAGACGACAAGTTTCATGGAAGGGATTCCTCTCTTTCTTTCTTTTTTGTTGGGGGTGAGATTAGCTCGAACCGCAGCACATCATCGTGTGGATTTACCTTTGCCAGCCCGAGTTCCGTAATCCGTGCATCAAAGACGGAAAACTTATCTTGCATCACGGCAAAAGCCCGACGCATCTGTTCGTTTGACAAGGTTTTTGCCAGCGTGACATGTGGCAGCCATGAATGGGGGGCGTAGTACTTGCTCACAGTAGTTTCAGGAATGCCGGACACGGCGCTGTGGACCTGAATTGCCAATTGTTGCAGATAGGAATTTAACACAGGCATGGTATACAGGACATATGGAAACAGTTGACCGACTGTGACGAATTGAATCATGCCCTGTTGCAGTCTGCCCTCCAGTTGCTGCACTGCCGGAATCAGAATGTCTACACTGCGCGCCTCAATTGCAGAGAGCGTCATATGCGGCGGTACGTTCTTTGCTGTCATGTAGTGATTTCCAGAGATGGCGGCAATCTGATCGATGAAGGCCTGCATTTTTCTGGTGGTAGTATTGTCGAAGTAGACGGATACAAGGTACATGCGTTTTCACCCACTTTTATTTTTGTTGGATATTTCAGAATATAGAATTTTGCAGCGGAGTTTCCGGCATTGAATGCTTTTAGCGATGAGCTTTGTGGCAGCCGGGATAGTCTCTGTGCAAGTCTGATTGGATTCTATTGTAACACATATCATTTGATCTTGCCAGCTCTTGAATACTTAGATTAAAAAATAAAAAAGATTAAAAAATATTGATTTTAAATGAATGTTTTTTAGCGCGTGTGATTTGGGGAATTGTAATAATGCCAGTAAATACAGATGAAAATAAATAATATCTAGTACTTTTATATAATTAATTTGATTAAAAATAAGCAAAACCACCTAATTAGATTAAAAATAATTAAAAATAGAGTAATAATCATTGGTAAATTATGCTAAATTAACAAAAAGGAATGGTTAATTTAGTTAAAATATCAATGTCTTTTAAAGTTAAATTATGTTAAATTTATAGTGTACAGTTGATGCAATGCCGTTATTATGAGAAAGGAGAGAGAGCATAGTATGGTAATAGGGAGATTGAGAAAAACGTTGAAGAGAAGTCTTGCAGCCGCGATGGCAGTGGCGATGATGGCGACTTCTGTTCCTCAGTTTTCTGTCACGGCGATGGCACAGGAAGAAGTGTATGAGGAGCAAACTTCTGAAAAGGCAGCGACAGACAGAACAGATGAGGGGACGATTCAGGACGGAGATTCGGCGGGCAGCAAATCGACAGAGGAGAAAAAAGACAACGCTGAAACACAGGAGATTGTCACAGAGCAATCTGGGACGGAAAACGCATCAAAGATAGAGGAGGAAGCGGAGACAGAACCTGTGATACAGCATACAACGGAGCAGGAGGAATCCTCAGAGACGAGGACGGAAACGAAGACAGAGGAGAAGCAGGAGGAAGTCTCAGAGACGAAGACGGAAACGAAGACAGAGGAGAAGCAGGAGGAATCCTCAGAGACGAAGACCGAGGAAAAGTTGGAGTCTGAGACCGATACAGATGTTCAGACTGAAACAGCGTCAGAGACAATGACGGAGGAAGCTGGCACAACAGATCAGACTGAAAAAGAAACAGAGTCCGAACTTGAAACAGAGGAGATGGTGGAGAAAAATTCTGATTCCGAGAAAGAACAGCGCCAGGAGGATGAGATCGTTTTTTATGAGACGGACTTCGAGGACGTAGAAAACATTGAGGATATCATAAATGTTGCTGGCAGTGAAGGACTGGCAGTGAAAGACCAAGATGGCAATGTGCTTGCGTCTGTTGCAGAACTGAAAGCAGGTAATAAGGCACTTAAGTTTACAATTGATCTGTCAAAGGCAGAAGGGTGGACCGATATTTTTAAGGTAGAGATCGATCTGCCAATGGCGTTTGACAAGACAATCAGCGAGAAGGTAGTCATGAGTTATGATCTGTATTTCCCGGAGAAAGCTGTTACGGCAAGTGGGGATGCGTTTGGGGTGATGACAGCTTTGCCCGGTTTGAAGAGCGGAGAAAGATGGACGTGGGTAACATCCAAACGGGGTGAAGACTATGACACGACGAAGTGGGCACAGAGCGCTGACGTGGAGGGCTATAAAGTATTCCATGTAGAAGTGAACATGAGTGATTTTAAGACATGGGACGATGACAAGAAAGAGGACGTTGATTTTGATTTTTCCAATATTACACCCGTCAAGGCAGTCATACCATGTTTGGCAGGAAATGCCAGTCAATATGAGGGCGATATCTATCTGGATAACCTGAAAGTAAAGGTGGTTGGCGTATCAGATGGAAGCAACAAGCCGAGCGAGCCTGATCAGCCAGACAAGCCCGACCAACCCAATTTAGAGGGAAAAGTAATTTACGAGAATAACTTTGATGAATTGACTGACGCAAGTATTGTAAAGGATGCTGATGGGAAAAAAGCGGAATTGGCAACACTTGCCGACGGAAATAAAGCAATCAAGTTTGCGGCGGATTTGTCAGGAACGACGGGCTGGACCAATATCTTTCAAGCTCAGATTGACCTGCCAAATGAATATTCAGAAGCGATTCGTGAGAAGGTAGTCATGAGCTATGACGTATATTTTCCAGAGAGCAGTATTGATGATAATTTTCGGACAATCAAGGCGCAGGCGGCATTGAAGGCTGGTGAGAGTGGGGCATGGATTTCACAGAAATCATGGCCGCCTGTAACAAAGGACACACTGGAAGATAGTGATATAACAGGCTATAAGGTATTTCATGTAGAAATTGATATGAATGATTTCCAGACATGGGACGGAGAGAATAATGTAGATTATCCTTTCGAGGAGATCATACCGATTCGGTCAGTCATTCCGTGCCTTGGCGGTGATGTCAGCGGCTATGTAGGAGATGTGTATCTCGATAATCTTGTGGTCAGAGCAGTGGGAGAAGAAGCTCCCGAAGAAGGCAGGAGTCTGATTTACAAGAACAACTTTGATGAATTGACGAACCTCAATGATGTGCTAAGCGAGAATGTAAATAATGCGGCACCAACGCTTGCTGAGCTTGCGGCAGGCAACAAGGCAGTGAAGTATTCTGTTAAGCTGACAGAAGGCGGATGGGAAGAAATTTTCAAGGCGAAGTTTGCTCTTGAGACACCCTATGACAAGACAATCAATGACAAGGTAGTCATGAGCTATGATGTGTATTTTCCGAATGATCGCCTGCCGGAAGCGGAAACTGGAGTGGGCTTTGACTCGATGAAGGCTCAGGCAGCGTTGCGTTCTGGAACAGGAACAGGGACATGGGTGACTGAAAAGCATATTCCTGAGTTAAAAACGACAAATCTGGTAGAAGATACAAACGTACCAGGATACAAGAAAGTTCATATAGAAATCGATATGAACGATCTTGAAACTTGGGATAATGAAACAGGTAAGAACATTCCATATCCATTTGACCAGGTTACACCCATTCATGCAGTTATTCCATGTTTTGTGGGTTCGGGCAGTACCTATGAAGGAGAACTCTATCTCGACAATCTCGAAGTGTGGGCAGTAAACGAAACCAGCGAGCCGCCTGTAGCGGTAGACGATCTGGTTTTGGAGCTTGATCAGTCAGCATGGGAAGTTATTCCTGGCTATCAGTACACTGGAAAGAGCAGTCTCACCAACAAAACAGTCGGTGACAAAGATATGCTGGTACTCAGTATGGATTACACCAACGATACAGCACAGGGATGGAGTGAGGCAAAATTCCAATACACGCATCCCTCGTCGGTAGAAATCCCGAATGGATACAATGCATTCGTGGCGGATATCTACTATAAACCGACAGATCTGTCCGCGGGAAGCTTGGCAGTCAAAATCTTTAATAATGAAGGTATTGATAAGGATGGCAGTCTGCCGGAGAGCGAACCCACAGATATTCCAGGTTTAGAAGGCTATAACAAGGCGGAATTTGAATTAAAATTTAAAGTTCCGAAAGGAACATTTGAAGAATTGACATTTGGCTTTGTGGGCAAAAATACAGACTTTGCAGGAGATATATATATCGACAATATGCGGTTTACACAACTTACAACTCCAGATGTTTACGTGGACTCTACACTTCTGCCAGAAAAGGGTGCAGGAATCAAAGTAGTGGATGATGGAAGAAGCATTCAGACAGCAAGCGGCAATAAAGTTGCCATTGCAGAAGAGGTGGCGCTGGCAGATGCCAATGCCAATGAGGCGACAAGAAATTTGTACGCATACTTAAAGGCGGTCGGCGAGTCAGACAGTGTGATCTTTGGGCATCAGAATGACACACATCACAAAGCAGGAAGCGCAGGAGAGGGATTCTCTACTTCTGATACTGAGGATGTGACAGGCAGCATCGCGGGTATTATCGGTATTGATACCTTGTCCCTCACCGGAAATGAGGCATCGACGTGGGATACGCCGGAGGCTGAAAGGATTGCCAATGTGGCGGATATCACGAGAAAAGCAGCGGCAGAGGGCGCGTTGATTACCGTTTCAGCACATATGCCGAACTTTGATATCATTGATAAGAGAGTCAAGGCATTTGAGGAGTCCGGCGGAACCGACAGCGATACCCTTGGCTATTGGGAGGTAGACGGTGAGAAGCAGTACAACTTCTCAGGCTACACGCCGGGCACACTGACCGGAAATGTCGTGGAAAGAATCATGCCGGGCAAGGATCTGAATTATCTCTACACGGATTATCTGGACATGATTGCAGATTATGCAAAGGCAGTGGAGGGGGATGGCATTACAATTTTGTTCAGACCACTCCATGAGAATACAGGAAGCTGGTTCTGGTGGGGCGCAGCACTCTGCGATGAGCAGGCATATATCGCACTGTTTAGATATACAGTAGATTATCTGAAAGAGACCAAGGGCGTTCACAATATGCTCTATGTATATGGACCGGGCAGCGAGGCGGCAAACGTGGCAGAATACGGCGCAAGATATCCAGGCGATGCCTATGTGGACATGATCGGATATGACTTGTACCACTCAGGTCCTTCACAGGAAAATGAAGCAGGGTACTTACAGAGTATCAGCAAACAGAATGGCATTCTGAGAGACTTTGCGACAGCGCACGATAAATTATATGCGATCACAGAGACAGGTGTTGCTGACAAGAATGCGGCAGGCGAGGATATCGCACTTCAGCGCACTGGAAACAAGGTCATGGATTGGTACATGCAGCTGCTAGATGAGATCAGCGACGACGGTGTATGCTATTTCCTCGTGTGGGCAAATTTCAGTGAAAACGGCAGTTTCTATCTGCCCTTTGTGACAGAGAAGAAAGAGAATGGCATTTTGCATGGGCACGAGATGATCGATGAGTTCATCAGATTTTACAATGATGGCAGAAGTGTCTTTGCGACAGATATGAACAATGAGTTTAAGAAGATCAGCAGTGTGACAAACACGACAGAGCCGGGCGCAGTGGCAGGTTATATCGTGGCGCCACAGTCGGGTGACAGGCTGCTTGCCGGCAATGGGACAACAAGGATTGCGGCGAGGATTTCCGGCGAAGTCGGCACAGAGAAAGTTCAGTTTATCGCCTCCGCAGGAGAGCAGCAAGTAGTTCTGGAGGCATCTTATAATGAAGAACTAGGTGTGTGGGAAGCACAGATGACGGATGAGGAACTGCTAAGTCTCGGTGAAATTCCAGGAATGATCACACTGACAGTAGGCGAGAAGGAAATCGCCGAGATCAGCGCGCGGTTTAATCTTAAGCAGGCGGAGCAGAATGATCTGATTCCTGAGGATTTTGAGAACTATGCAGGGAGCAACAGAGAGCTAAACAGTTCGTGGACCACCAACAAAGATACAGGCAGTGAAATCACACTGAATTTGACGCAGGAGAAGGATAAGGTCTTTGGCGGCAAGTACGGTATGCAGATGAATATCACGCTGGCAAAGAAAGATGCGTGGGTAGGCGCAACCAAGAGCTTTGAGGCGGACTGGACCGAGGGCAATGCCCTTGAACTGTACACGATTCCAGAAGCAAAAGGACAGAAGGTCGTTGTGCAGGTAAAGAGCGGTTCCGAGGAATTTGAAGTCCATCTACAGGAGTATGAGGAATACACAAAATATGCCGCGACAGGAACACCTGTGAAAGTAACGATTCCTTTCAGTGCATTTGTTGGAAAAAATCATGGGGTGTTTGACCCGGCAAAGATACAGGTGATTGGGTTATGGTGCAACGCATTGCCAAACGAAAACGTGACGTATCCGCTGAGCACATCCATCTGTTATGATGAGATGCGCATTGTGACAACGGACCAGACAGCCGTGCAGATTAAGCCTGTTACGGATTCGTCAGAACCGACGGTACCGACAGACCCGTCAGAGCCGACAAAGCCAGGTGAGACGGCAGGCAGCATTGTCACGCCAAAGTCAGGCGACAGGATTGAAGCTGATGCGCAGAACCCTGACACGCGCATTGCTGCAAAAGTATCCAACGTTGACACAAAGACCGCAGAGGTAGTATTTATTGTGGCGTCCAACACTGCAAGCGAGACACTCAAAGCTTCTTACAATGAATCCAAGGACGAGTGGGAAGCAGTGCTAAAGGACAGCGCACTCGAAAAACTTGGAAATGGCAGCGGAACGATCAGGCTGATTGTTGATGACAAGGAATTGGATGTCATTTCTGTCGTGTTTGGTTCGTCGGATGACGTGGTTGTCAAAAAGGGTATCTGGGTGAAGCCAATTCCAGCACAGGATTACACTGGAACAGCGATCAAACCAGAAGTAAAAGTATATGATGATGGCAGACTGATGACGCTGGGAAAAGATTATACCATTTCCTATAAAGATAATGTCAATGCAGGTACGGCAAAAGTGCTGATTAAGGGAAGAGGCAACTATGGCGAGAGCTTAGAAAAACACTTTACAATCAAAGCCAGACAGATCAGTGAGGAGATGATTGCATATCCTGAGTATCTTGGATACAATGGCAAGAATCAGAAGATTCGTGTGACCGTCAAGGATGGCAGAAAGAAACTTGGCAGCAAGGATTATACGCAGCAGATTACATACAACAAAGCATCTGTCACAAGTGCGAAGGAGGTTGGCGTATACCAGATTAAGATCACGGGAACGGGCAATTATACAGGCAGCCTGACGCTTGATTGTGAGATGGTGAAGGACAAACTGCTGTTGAGCAGCGCGGTGATCAAACTGCCGTCATCGTCTCTGGATTATACTGCGGCAGCTTCAGGAGCAGTCTTTGATGCGTCGAAGATCACTGTGAAGATGGGCGGCAAGGTGATTCCGCAGAAAGAGGCAGATGGTACGGTGAACTACACCATCCGCTATGCGAACAATAAAGAGCCGGGAACGACGGCAAGTGTGATTGCAGAGGCAGGCGCAGGCAGCAAGTACGTTGGCAAGTGTGTGAAGAACTTTAAGATCAAAGGACTGAAATTCTCTATAGGCACCATCAACATTTCTGGTTTCAGATCAAAAATAGACTACACAGGCGCATCTGTACAGCAAAATGTGACACTGACAGAGAAATCCTCCGGCAAGGCATTGCAGAAGGATAAAGATTACCGCATCACATACAGCAGTGATCTGGTGGATGCTGGAAAGGTGTCCATGACAATTACAGGCTGTGGTAAGTATAGCGGAACGATCAAGAAGAGCTATACAATATCCAAGGTCAAACTGGCGGCAAATATGCTGGGCAGCAGCGTTGTGCGCACAGAGCAGAGCCGTGGCGGCGCGGCGCCGGATGTCGAGTTAAAATATCAGGGTAAGAGACTGGTAAGAGACAAGGATTACACCTTATCGTACACCAACAACACGCATATTACATCAAACGGGAAGAAAGCCTACATCAGCATCACAGGCAAGGGCAACTTTGCAGGCAAGCTGACAAAAGCAGTAGAGATGCAGATTGTTCCGAAGTCTTTCCAGAGTGAGGATATCACGATAGAAGTGCCTGATCAGAAATACAGCAGCAACAAGAAAGATTACAAACCCACGCCGGTTGTCAGCGATAATGGCGGAAAATTGGTCAAAGGCAAAGACTACACCATCACGTATGAAGCGAATACGAGACAGGATATTGGCAGCATCAAGCCAGAGGGACATGTGGCGAGAGTGATCATCACCGTGACCAGCCCAGATTACGCGGACGGAACGGAGAATGATAAGCGGGTTGTCGAATTTAAGATTATTGAAAAGATGATCAGCACAGCGAAAGTGGAAGTCCTTCATCCGCAGTATTTTAGCCAAGGTGGTACGAAACCAGACAAGAGCGATCTGAGAGTGACCTATCAGGGAGCAAGCCTGTCCAAAGAGGATTATGAGATCGTATCCTATGCGGAGAATATGAAGAAAGGCAAAGCGACGCTGGTGATTCAGGGCAGAAGACAGTATGGTGGAACGAAAAAGGTTACATTTACCATCAAGTCAAGAAACATAAACGAAAATTTTAAGGACGCAGCCCAAAAAATGATGTCAGTCCTGATGGAACAGATTCAGTAAAAAGTGTATATACATGCATGAGATGGCATTTCCAGGCAGATGCATGTAACGATCAGGAGCGGTGCAGGATTATAACTGCATCGCTCCTTGTTCTTTTATGCAGCCCAAGCAGAGGAAGTATGATCAGTTTTTCCTAACCATATCTAAACAAAGTATTAAATGCACCCAAATCAAGAAAATTCTGGAAAAAACCTGTTGACAATAGACTATGTTAGGTATATGCTGTTACCAGCAAATACTTTGAAAGTCAAAATATTTGAAACTCAAAACATTTGAGCATCAAAATAAATTGACGGCAGACATGAATGTGGGCGCAGAGTATTGAAGCAAAATAAAAAGAGAGCAAAATGAAAAAACATGCAATGAAATGAAAAATGAAAAATGAAAGGATGGAAACAAACATGTTAGAAAGAGTAAAAGAAATCATCGAGGAGCAGTTAAATATCGAGGGCGTGGAGATCACGGAAGAGACACGCTTCAAGGAGGATTTGGACGCAGACTCACTTGATTTGTTTGAGCTTGTGGACGCATTTCAGGATGAGTACGGCGTGGAGATTCCGGCAGAGGATTTAGAGCAGATCACAACAGTAGGCTCTATCATCAAGTATTTGCAGGACAAGGGTGTAGAGGAATAAGCGTCAAGCCCATAAGATAAAAACAGAGGTTTGTATGAAAACAAGAATAACAGAAATCTTAGGAATAGAGTATCCCATCATTCAGGGCGGCATGGCATGGGTCGCTGAGCACAATCTGGCGGCAGCCGTGTCGGAAGCCGGAGGACTGGGGATTATCGGTGCGGGCGGTGCGCCGGCAGAATTTGTCAGAGAGCAGATTCAGAAGGTAAAGGAAGTGACCGACAAGCCGTTTGGCGTGAATATCATGCTCATGAATCCAGAGGCAGACGCAATCGCGCAGGTGGTTGTGGACGAGGGCGTCAAGGTGGTCACTACAGGTGCAGGCAATCCATCGAAGTACATGGAGATGTGGAAGGCGGCGGGCGTGAAGGTCATACCTGTCGTGGCGAGTGTCGCGATGGCGAAGCTGATGCAGCGCGGCGGCGCGGATGCTGTTGTCGCAGAGGGCATGGAGAGCGGCGGACATATTGGGTCGATCACGACAATGGCGCTTGTGCCGCAGATTGCAGATGCGGTGGAGATTCCTGTCGTGGCAGCGGGCGGCATCGCAGATGGCAGAGGATTTGCAGCAGCCTTTATGCTCGGCGCGGAGGCAGTGCAGATCGGCACGCGCTTTGTCGTGGCGACGGAATCTATCGTACACGAGAAGTACAAGGCAATGCTCATCAAATCAAAGGATATCGACTCGGCAGTCACTGGCATGACGACAGGTCATCCGGTCAGAAGTATCCGAAATAAAATGACCAAAGAATACTTAAAGCTCGAAAAAGAAGGCGCAGACTTCATGGAGCTAGAGAAGCTTACCCTCGGTTCGCTCAGAAAGGCGGTCATGGAGGGAGATGTGGTGAACGGTACGGTCATGGCAGGCCAGATTGCAGGGCTTGTCAAGAAAGAACAGCCGTGCAAGGAGATTATCGAAGAGATCATGGAGCAGGGATTAGCGCTCATGAACAAGACATTCTAAGAAGCAGAATCTTTTATAAAGCAGAATCTTTTATAAAGCAGAATTTTTTATAAAGCAGAATCTTTTATAATGACAAGCGGTCAGAATTTAACAGGGTCAACAGATGCGGCAGCCCAAGGTTTGAGGGCTGGCTGCATCACTAAGAGAGGCAGAGAATGAACAAAATAGCATTTATTTTTCCGGGACAGGGTTCACAGTATGTGGGCATGGGAAAAGATTTTTATGATACGTATGAGGAGGCAAAGAAGGTCTACCAGTTAGCGGGCGAGGTGTCCGGGCTGGATATGGAAGCGCTTTGTTTTACAGAGAATGAAGAGCTCAACATCACCGAGTACACACAGATTGCGATGCTTGCCACAGAGGTAGCAATTCTAAAAGTGCTCGAGTCCAAAGGCGTCAAGGCAGATGCCACCGCAGGGCTGAGCCTTGGCGAGTACGGCGCACTGGCAGCGGCGGATGTGATGGATTTGAAGGATTTGTTCTATATCATCAGAAAGCGCGGCATCTTTATGCAGGAGGCGTATCCAGAAGGCGGCGCCATGACGGCAGTGCTCGGGCTGGAGAGTGACAGGATTGAGGAGATCTGCCGCCAGACAGAGGGCATTGTGACCATCGCAAATTACAATTGCCCCGGCCAGATCGTCATTACAGGTGAGGAGCAGGCAGTGCTCGCAGCGGCGCAGGCATGTTCGGAAGCCGGCGCAAAGCGCTGTGTACCGCTCAAAGTCAGCGGACCATTTCACTCTGCACTGCTAAAGGGTGCAGGAGAGAAGCTTGAGAAGGAGTTGATGGGTGTTCAGCTTAGAAAACCTGCCATTCCATACATCAGCAATGTGGACGCACTCGATGTAGTGGAGGCAGCGCCTGTCAAGACACTTCTCAAAAATCAGGTGTCCAATTCTGTGTGCTGGCAGCAGACCATCGAGAAAATGATCGCGGACGGCATAGACCTTTTCATAGAAATCGGACCGGGAAAAACGCTGAGTGGATTTATGAAGAAAATCGACAAGGACGTGAAATGCATGAATATAGATAAAGTGGCAGATTTAGATAAGGTATTGGAGGAATTGTCATGTTGACGGGAAAAATCGCTCTTGTGACAGGCGCGGGCAGAGGCATTGGCAGAGAGATCGCGCTTGTGCTGGCAGCAAACGGCGCGACGGTAATAGTGAATTATAACGGCTCTAAGGAGAGCGCGGAGGCGGTTGTCGCTGAGATTGTACAAAAGGGCGGCAGCGCGGAGGCAATACAGTGCAATGTCTCTGATTTTGCGGCGAGTGAAGCGTTTGTAAAACAAGTGCTTGACAAGTATAAAAAAGTGGACATTCTCGTGAACAATGCGGGTGTCACCAGAGATAATCTGATTATGCGCATGACGGAGGAGGACTATGATACAGTCCTTGACACAAACTTAAAGGGTGCCTTTCACATGATTCGTCATCTCTCCCGCAGCTTTATCAAACAAAGAGGCGGAAAGATCATCAATATTTCCTCTGTGAGCGGCGTGCTCGGCAATGCGGGACAGGCAAACTATTCGGCGTCGAAGGCGGGGCTGATCGGGCTTACCAAGAGCGTAGCGCGGGAGTTTGCAAGCCGCGGGGTCAATGTCAATGCAGTGGCGCCGGGCTTTATTGATACTGATATGACCAAAAATATGACAGAGGATGCCAAGAAAACGCTGAGCAGCATGATTCCGATGGGAAAGATGGGCAGCACGAAAAACATTGCAGATCTTGTCCTGTTTCTGGCAGGAGACGGCTCGGACTACATCACTGGGCAGGTGATCTGTGTGGACGGCGGCATGTGTATATAGCGCGATAGGATATAGATTGGAAAGGGTAAAAATATGAAAAGAAGAGTAGTAGTGACAGGAATGGGCGCAATCACCCCGATTGGCAATGATGTTGCTTCTTTCTGGAATAGTGTAAAAGAGGGGAAAATCGGTTTTGCACCGATTTCCTATTTTGATACGACAGACTATAAATGCAAGTTGGCAGCACAGGTCAAGGATTTCAACGCCGCTGATTACATGGATAAGAAGGCAGCGCGCCGCATGGAGCCATTTTGCCAGTTCGCAGTTGCAGCGGCAAAGGAGGCCATCGAGGACGCAGGTCTTGACATGACCAAGGAGGACCCGTACAGGGCAGGCTGCGCAGTGGGAAGCGGCATCGGCAGCTTGCAGGCGATGGAGCGGGAGCACACCAAGCTAGAGGAGAAGGGACCGTCGAGAGTTGCACCGCTTTTGGTGCCGCTGATGATTTCCAACATGGCGGCGGGCAATGTGAGCATCGCTTACAATCTCAAAGGCAAGAGCATCAATGTGGTGACAGCGTGCGCCACAGGCACAAACTCCATCGGGGAGGCGTTTCGGACGATTCAGTACGGCGACGCAGACATCATGGTGGCAGGCGGTACAGAGAGCGCCATCACGCCCATCGGCATCGCGGGCTTTTCTTCCCTGACGGCGCTGTCTACCTGCGAGGACCCCGCGCGCTGTTCCATTCCGTTTGACAAGGACAGAAGCGGCTTTGTCATGGGTGAGGGCGCAGGGATTGTCGTGCTGGAGGAGCTTGAACATGCAAAGGCGCGCGGCGCTAAGATTTATGCGGAGGTTGTGGGATATGGCTGCTCGTCGGACGCATTTCACATCACTTCCCCGGCGGAGGACGGCGCAGGCGCAGCGGCAGCGATGCTGGGTGCGGTAAAGGACGCAGGCGTAGCGCCGGAGGATATCACGTATATCAACGCGCACGGAACGGCGACGCACCACAATGATCTGTTTGAGACGAGGGCGATCAAGCTCGCGTTCGGTGAGCACGCGAAGGATATTAAGATCAACTCGACAAAGTCTATGGTCGGGCATCTGCTCGGCGCGGCGGGCGCAGTAGAGTTTGTTGCCTGCGTGAAGGAGCTTGAAGAGGGGTATATACACCGCACGGTCGGACTTGCAGAGAGTGAGGGGGAAATGGACTTAAACTACTGCAAGGAGAGCAGCAGCGAGGACATATCCTATGCGCTTAGCAACTCATTGGGCTTTGGCGGGCATAACACCAGCATTTTGATCAAAAAGTATGCAGAGTAATCTAAAATAGGCTTTCAGAAAGAAAAAGGTGACACATATGTCAGTTTATACAGCGAAGGAAATTATGGAGATCATTCCCCACAGACACCCGTTTATGCTGATTGATACCATCGAGGAGCTCGAGGAGGGCACGAGGGCGCTTGGCAAGAAGTGCGTGAGTTTTAATGAGCCTTTTTTTGCAGGGCATTTTCCGGGCAATCCAGTGATGCCGGGCGTGCTGATCGTGGAGGCGCTGGCGCAGGTCGGGGCGGTCGCCCTGCTTGGACTTCCGGCGTGGAAGGGCAAGACAGCGTATTTTGCGGGAATCAACAAGGCGCGGTTTAAACAGAAGGTTCTGCCGGGCGATGTGCTCATGCTCGAGACAAAGATTGTCAAGGTCAAAGGACCGATCGGCGTCGGCGAGGCAGTTGCCACAGTCAATGGAAAGACAGCTTGCAAAGCAGAGTTAATGTTTGCGATTGGCGATTAGGAGGTTTAAGATGGAAGAATCACAGCAGGTGAAAACCAAGAGGAGATTTCCCCTGAATTTGTACAATAAGCTCGAGCAGAGACTCAAAAATAAATCCGATGAAACACTGGAGAGTACCGAGGAAGCGGCAGCCATACAAGCGGAGAAAACCGAAAAGACAGAGGTTGTCAAATGCCCTAAGTGCGGGAAGATGGTAGAGCGCGCACGCGTTGTCAAGAAAAGGTATGTCTGCTATGAGTGCGGCGGTTATTTCCGTGTCAAGACCAACAACCGTATCCGAATGGTGGCGGACGCAAAGAGCTTTGAACCGTGGTTTGAGGACATGGAGGTGAGCAATCCGCTGGACTATGAGGGCTACGAGGACAAACTCGCAGCGGCGAGAGACAAGACTGGATTAAAGGAAGCTGTGACCGTCGGGCGCTGCAAGGTGTTTGGCGAGGAGATCGTGCTTGGCGTGTGCGACTCCCGCTTTATGATGGCGAGCATGGGGCACGTTGTCGGCGAGAAGATTACTAGAGCGATCGAGCGCGCTACACAACTGCGCCTTCCTGTCTTTTTGTTCTGCTGTTCCGGCGGCGCCAGAATGCAGGAGGGCATTGTATCGCTGATGCAGATGGCAAAGACTTCTGCGGCGATCAAGAGACATGGCGATGCGGGGCTACTGTACTGTTCTATTCTGACGGACCCCACGACAGGCGGCGTGACGGCAAGCTTTGCGATGCTCGGCGATGTGATTATGGCAGAGCCGGGCGCGCTGATCGGCTTTGCGGGACCCAGAGTCATCAAACAGACCATCGGACAGGAGCTTCCAGAAGGCTTTCAGACTTCGGAATTTCTGGTGGAGCACGGATTTGTGGACGGCATTGTGCTGCGCGAGAATCTCAAAAAGACGATTCATTTCCTGATCAAGTCCCATCAGGGAACAGGAAAGCAGACCTATGCAGGATTTTATCCCAACACAGATTTTCACTTTGAGCTGAGTGAGGAGTTAAAGGAGCAGACTTGGAAGTCGAAACCGCGCAGTGCATGGGAGAAAGTCAAGGCAGTCCGTCAGGTGGAACGCCCGTCGGCGCTGGACTATATGGACAGTATATTTGATATCTTTGTCGAGGCGCACGGCGACAGGGGCTTTGCCGATGACAAGGCGCTGATTGGCGGCATCGGGTTTATCGAGGGGCAGCCTGTGACCGTCGTGGCTGATATCAAGGGCAAGGATTTCAAGGAGTGTCAGGAGAGAAACTTTGGTATGCCGCTGCCGGAGGGCTACAGGAAGGCGCTGCGCCTGATGAAGCAGGCGGAGAAGTTCAACCGCCCGATTATCAGCTTTGTCAATACATCCGGTGCATTCTGCGGGCTGGAGGCGGAGGAGCGCGGACAGGGTGAGGCGATTGCCAGAAACCTGCTCGAGATGTCAGGGCTCAAAGTTCCAGTGCTGTGCATTCTCATCGGGGAGGGCGGCAGCGGCGGCGCGCTTGCGACGGCTGTCGGCAATGAAGTGTGGATGATGGAGAACGCGACCTACTCCATTCTCTCACCGGAGGGATTTGCTTCGATCTTGTGGAAGGATTCCAACCGTGCACAGGAGGCGAGCGAGGTCATGAACATCACGGCGCAGGATTTGAAGCGCCTTGGCGTGATCGAGCGCATTGTCCCGGAGTTTGGCGGGGCAGACAACAAGACAGCGGCGGCGATCGGCAGCTATATGAAGGAATATATCAAGGAGTTTTTACAAAAATACGACGGCAAGTCAGGAGAACAGATTGCAGCGGAACGTTACGAGCGGTTCAGGGGCTTTTGAGAAATCTATAAAGAAGGTTAAGAAGAATGAGTGAATTGAGGATAGGAGATCTTTGTCCGCGCATTCCCGTGATACAGGGCGGGATGGGTGTCGGCGTCAGCTTGTCAGGGCTTGCCGGCGCAGTGGCGGCGGCAGGCGGTGTGGGCGTGATTTCAACGGCGCAGATTGGCTACCGCGACCCTGACTTTGCCCGCAATCCGATCGAGAGTAATCTCAAAGCAGTCGGTGTGGAGATCAAAAAGGCGCGGGAACTGGCAGCGGGCGGTATTATCGGTGTCAATATCATGGTGGCGACGAGACGGTACGAGGACTATGTGCGCGCGGCAGCGGCAGCCGGTGTGGATCTGATTATCTCAGGTGCAGGGCTGCCCATGACGCTGCCTGAGCTTGCCGGCAGCGCAAAGATTGCGCCCATCGTTTCCAGCACAAAAGCGCTCAGCGTCATTGCAAAGCACTGGAAAAAGAAGTATGACCGCAAGCCCGACTTGGTCGTCGTAGAGGGACCGCTGGCAGGCGGGCATCTGGGCTTTTCCAAGGAAGATATTGATGCGTATACCGTGAACAAAGAAAAGGATTATGACGCGGAAATACGGGAAATCATTGCGCTTGCAGATGAGCTTGAAGTGCCTGTCGTCGTGGCAGGCGGCGTGTATGAGCAAAAAGATCTCGCGCACTATCTTGCGATGGGTGCAAAGGGGGTACAGCTTGCCACACGCTTTGTCACGACCAGAGAGTGCGACGCGTCAAATGCGTACAAGCAGGCGTATCTCGATGCGAAGAAGGAAGATATCGTGATTGTCAAAAGCCCGGTAGGAATGCCGGGGCGCGCGATACACAATGCCTTTCTGGACAAGGTGCAGGCAGGGGAGCGGTTTATGCGCGGGTGCAGGCAGTGCATCATCACCTGCAAGCCCGACACAGCGCCGTACTGCATTACTGAGGCGCTGATCAATGCCGTCGAGGGGAATCTGGACGAAGGTCTTATTTTCTGCGGAAGTAATGCTTACCGGGCAGATCGCATCGAGACCGTAGCGGATATAATGGAGGAATTTTCAACATGACAATAAGGATAACCGGCACAGGCAGCGCACTGCCGGAGAAAATAGTGACAAATTTCGACTTGCAGGAGCTTGTGGAAACCTCCGACGAGTGGATTCAGAAGCGGACAGGCATTGCGCAGCGCAGAGTGTCCACCGGGGAGACGGTGTCTACACTGGCTGCTGAGGCGTGCAAAAGGGCGCTTGAGATGGCAGGAAAAACAGCCGCAGAGGTGGACATGATACTGGTTGCGACCTGTTCGCCGGAGCTGTTGCTGCCATGCTGTGCCTGTCAGGTGCAGGATTTGATCGGCGCGGCAGACGCGGTGGCGTTTGACCTGAATGCGGCTTGTTCGGGATTTTTGTTTGCACTGAACACAGCGAATGCTTATCTACAGACAGGAATCTACAAAAATGCTTTGATTGTGGGCAGTGAGGTGCTCTCAAAACTTGTGGACTGGAAGGACAGGGGGACCTGTATCTTGTTTGGCGACGGTGCAGGGGCGGCATTTGTGGAGGCATCTGAGGAGACGTGTACGTATGAAAATGGGCGCAGGGCTGGCATGGAGTGTATGGTACAGGGTTCTGACGGTGCAAAAGGAATGGTGCTTTCGTGTGCAGAGCGGGCGGTGAACAGTGCCTTTTACGCGGAGGACGAGACGATAAGCCCGCATATTCAGATGGATGGGCAGGCGGTTTACAAATTTGCTACCAAGCAGGTTCCGGCATGTATCCAGCAGGCGCTCGACAAGGCGGAAAGGACGGTGGAGGATGTGGACTGGTTTATCTTACATCAGGCAAACGTCCGCATTATCGAGTCTGTGGCAAAGCACCTCAAAGCAGAGATGGCAAAGTTTCCGATGAATATCCACAAAATCGGCAACATGTCCTCGGCAACAATTCCTGTGTTGCTCGACGAGTGCAACCGCAATGGCATGATCAAAAGAGGAGACAGAATTGTGCTGTCTGGATTTGGCGCGGGCTTGACTTACGGTGCAAGCGTGCTGGTATGGTAAGTGATATCAGACGGCTGGTTTCTCTGCGCAGCTTTTTTCTAGCAGGTGATATGGAGGTGAGTACCATCGAAAAGACGACGAGCAGGGTGTTGAATGAGATGCTGGTCAAGCTCTTTAACAATATAATGAACGCGGAGGAGAAGGCGATCATCACTGAGGAATACAAGGACATCACGAACAATGATATGCATATCATCGAAGCGATCGGCATCGAGGAGCCGCGCCGGATGTCAGATATTGCGAAACGTCTGAATGTGACGATGGGCACACTGACCACCAACATGAACAGCCTTGAGGATAAGGGATATATCATACGTGAGCGCAGCAAGACAGACAAGCGCGTCGTTTTGGTCGTGCTCACCCCAAAGGGTAAAAAAGCATTCTACCACCACAGAGGCTTTCACAGGAATATGATCAAGGCGATTTTGAAGGGTCTGGACGAGGACGAGATGAAAGTGATGATCAAGTGTCTATTGAATTTGAATGAGTTTTTTGAGAAATATGAGGACAGGCAGTTCCGATAACAGGGCTGTCTGTATTTTTTTTCTTGAAAGACTTGGAAAATTTGGTATAATGAGGATATAACTTTTTAACAATAATTTAATAAAAATTTTATGGAGGATTTATTGTGGCGGCATTTACAGTAGCAGAACTGGAGAATATGGTGATCGTAAACATGGGGGATTACAAGACTGCCAAGGGTGAAAAGAAACTGATGACAAAAGACTTGGGCTCGTGCGTCGGCGTGGCGCTTAGAGACCCGCACACCGGCGTGGGGGGCTTGCTGCATGTGATGCTTCCAAATCACACGATGACGAGCAGGACAGACTTTGTTGCGGCAAAGTACGCGGACAGCGGACTTGATGAGATGATTGACACACTGGTGCTTGAGGGGGCACACCGGAAGCGTCTGGTGGCAAAGATTGCGGGCGCTGCCCATATGATTAAGTGTGACCTGATACCGGAGAGCAGGGACATCTCCTCGCGAAATTTAAACGCAGTGGTGGAGAAGCTTGCCGAACTCAAAATTCCGCTGCTTGCATCGGATGTGGGGGAGGATTTCCCGCGGACTGTCGTGTTTGAGCCGGGCAGCGGCTCTTTTCGGATTCTCACGCCGGGCAAGGAGGAGAAGATGATATAAGACATGCATCAAAAAAAGTGTTTCTTTGCCAGAAACACTTTTTTATGTACTATTGATTCAAAAGTGACAGCGCAAGCTTTCTCTTGTGATGGCGGTACATGCTCGCAAAATGATTATAAAACCAAAAACCTTCTACTAAGACATGGTTGAAAACACCAAGTTTTCCTTTCACTGTACCGTGGTAATACTCTCCGCCGTAATTGACGCTATGCCCTTCCTTGATATAGGAGATCAGCGCCGATTCACAGGTGATATTGTCTTTCACCTCTGTGTAGGCAGTGCCCACGCAGTCCGGGTGGTGGGAGTCGCTGCCGCCGAACATCGGCAGTCCATACTGCATTGCGAGCCTGCGCGCGTCCGTGTTGGACTCTGGGGACTCACAGGCATTGAACGCCTCCACGAAATCAAAATGTTTCATGAGTTCAGCAGGGTTTTTCTTGTAGGCGCGCGTGCGCGTGATGCTCAAATGGCGCTCTCCGCAGGGATGTGCAGGTCCGAGAATCCCGCCGTGTCTGTGCACTACCTCCTGCAAAACTCTCACAGGCAGACCGCGGCACTCCATCAACAATAATTTTACATGCTCAGGCAGAATCACAAGGATATGCCCTGCATCAATGGTATCGTACTCAATTCCCTTTAGAACGACAAAGCCGTCAAGCTTTCCTTTTAAATGATCGCGGTATCTGCGAAACCCGTTGTATGAATCGTGATCTGTTACAAGCATTCCTTGAAAACCCTTGGATTTGAGAATCTGAACATATTCCGCTATGGGAATCTTTCCATCCATCGAGCCTTCTTTCGTGTGGCAATGCATATCAAATTTCATAACAGATGAACCCTCCAATAAATTTATAAAATAAAAATTAATTTCCTTCCTTACTTAGTGTACTAAAAATACGAAAAATAATCAAATATCAAATCATGGAAAAACAATAAAAAATTTTACGAAATTTTTGGTACGATATTGGTGATTAATTTTGGCTAATTTTTTTGAAATATTATATTTTCATAAAATTTGCACATCGGAACACACTTTTTGGATTTATTTCCATTCAATTCATATAAAAAATTGAAAATATACCTGCACCATCTTAGTTATTGACCGGAATTTATCGTGTTTCCATACTCTAAATGTGGACTTCTTAAGATTTTATGAAGATTGCTTAAAGATTTGCATTTATAAGTTGACTTTGCATAGGGTATATTTTATAATGATGAACTTAGAAAGATATAAATAAGAAAGGAACAGAAAATGTTGTATTTGGAGCATGATAAGAGATGCTCTGGGGAGGAGAATTTGTGAAATTTTTGAAAAAGAAACTATCTGAGCTTCTGGTGCAGTACAAGGCTTTGGCCATCATGGCTGTGTATGCGGTATTTTATCTCGCTGCATTTTTTTATCTCGAGAGACGCACCGTTGCAGTACATGAGATCAACTTCGCAGTTGATGCCTATATTCCATTTTGCGAAGTATTTATCGTACCTTACTTGTTATGGTTTCCTTACGTAGCACTCACCGTAGTGCTGTTGTGTATCAGGGACAAGGAGGAGAGTGAGCGGCTGGTAGCATTTTTGATGGCGGGCATGACAATCTTTATCGTGGTGTCGGCAGTATTCCCAAATGGTCATAATTTACGGCCAAAGGCGTTTGATCACGAAAGTATCTTTATAGATCTGATTCGAAATCTATATGCGACCGATACACCCACCAATATTTTGCCAAGTATTCATGTATATAATTCAGTGGCGATTATGATTGCAGTGTGGAGAAGCAAATGTTTTGCTGGTCATAAGGTGATTAAGGCAGCCATGCTTGCCCTTGGCGTGAGTATTATTTTCTCGACAGTGCTCATCAAGCAGCACTCGATGCTCGATGTACTGCTAGCGTTATTGTTATCGGCAGTGATGTATTCCATCTGCTACAAGAGAGCGACAGTTCGCGAGAAGCGCATATCCGAGCTTAGAATCAAATAAAAAACAGCTCCATTGGTTTTCAATGGAGCTGTTTTTTAATGTAAAACCTTTGCCGACGTGTTCGGTATGACAAATCGAGAGATACTGTCATAGCTTTGCTCAGGCAGAATGTAGACCTTACGGCCGCTCTTTAGCGTGAGCGCGACGGCATCGGTGCCTTCGTTTATCTCACTGCATAGGTTCTCAAAGTTGTTTTTTAATGTTTCGAAATCCATTTCTTTTAAATCTTTCATACGGGAATCCTCCTAATTCCTATCTTAACAAACTGTTCTCAGTATAAATCTCCGAAATATATTGAGGCAGCGTTTTTGGTGCTGATACAGTGAATGCAGGATACATTACTGAATACTATCACTATACATGCTTTTTTTCGAAAATTCAAGTAGAAATCAGAAAATTTCAGCCGTAGCCCGAAAATTTGTCAGGTAGCACCAAGAATTGTCTGAATTTTTGGTGAATTTTAGTACAATTAACGTGCTGTGACAGCGTGATTATTTTGTCGGATCAAAACCTTCAAAGATAAATAAATCAAAGCTTTTGGACACTTTGTCAAGCTCCTCCTGTGAGCGGACAGTCCAGGCAACACTCAGACTCTTGTAGAGCTTGCGGCAGATGGTTCTGGAGAGCTCATTCCGGTGCTTGCAGTTGTAGGCGATAAAGTCGGGCGATGCATAGCAGTTTCCAATCAGATGCGACAGCAAAAAGTAGGGAATATTGAGCTTTTGCTTGGTAAAGTCCTCCGAGAGCTGTCCTCTGACAATGTTTGGACGGTGTGTCTTGTACCAGCGAACTGCCAGCGGATGAAACGATTCGATGCAGTACAGACCCTTGTAGTCAGAGAGGAGTTCATCGCAGATGCGGCAAAGCTTGTCCGCATTTTTTTCAACCTTATATTCGATGATCAGCGGAACCCTGCCGTCCACCATTTTCAGGATATCTGCAAAGGCTGGGATGCGCTCTTGGGTGCCGAGCAGACGAAACTGCTGTAGCTCTTCATATGTATAATCGCGCAGGTTTCCCTTGACGCCGCAGATGCGGTTGAGTGTGTCATCGTGAAAGACCACAGGGATATCATCTTTGGTGAGATGAACATCGAACTCAATCCCATAACCGAGGTCCGCAGCGCGCTGGATAGCAGCGTATGAATTTTCTGGTAAATTTTCAGAAGAAGGTTCTATATTTTTGAGTTTCTGGATGGCAGGGTTCATATTGTGGAGCCCGCGGTGGGCATACATATGACCGAAAAATGGCTTGTAATCAGGCCGTCCGTGTAAGCGCGGCTTGATTGAGATGAGATACAGAACAGCCAGGGTGATCAGTGATACTAAAATTTTCAAAAGTATAAACAAAAATCCTATCATAACAACAACCTCTTTCCTTCCTATTTAATAGTACGCGTTTTTACGGTATTTGTAAACATGTAAATACGCAAAAATGAATATTAAGGGAATATTAAGTTTCACAGAATTGTTGTGTTTTATTTTATTTTGTTATAATATAAATATATTAAGCTGTATTAAGATTAAGCTCATGAATGGAGGAAAGGTTAAAAGGCATGAAGAAAAGAGCATTGGCACTGTTTATGGCAGTGATTTTGACCCTGCAGCTGACGGGGTGTGATACAAGCACGAAGGAGCAGGGTACCACAGCAGAAAACAAGACACAGACCAGCATCAAGGACTTGTTCAACAGTGGGAAGAAGGACAAAGATGATACAGAAAATACAAAGAAGGATGAGCGCCAAGAGACTGCTGACAACGAGGATGAGGAGATTGTCATCAAGGAGAGCGGCGCAGAGGACGAAGATGAGGACAAAGAGGTACGATATCAGGATGACTATTATGAGTTTGTGAATCAGACCCTGCTGTCAAAGATTGAGCTTGCGCCAACAGATGCACACTGGGATTGGTTTGGCGAGTTAAATGCCGTTGTGAGCAGCGAGATGGAGGACATTATTGACGAGCTGGCATCGGACGGCAAAACGTATGAGAAGGGCAGCTCCGAACAGAAGATTAAGGATATGTACGAGTGCGTGACCAACATGGAGAACCGCAATGAGACAGGACTTGGTCCATTGAAGCCGCATATGGACAGTATCCGCAATGCTGAAACGATTGAGGAGTACGTGGATGCACTGGCACATCTGAGCGGTGAGTTTGGATTCAGCAGCATCGTTGGCGGATACAATATCATGCAGGACAAAGCGGATTCGAGCGAGTATGCGGTGTATATGATGTATGCGGACACCCTGATTGGCAAAGAGTACGTCGAGGGAGAAAATACACAGGAATATGTGGATATGTATCTGGATTATATCAATGACATGCTGATGGAGTTTGGCATGACGGCGAGTGAGGCAGCCCAGAGTACGGACTCGATCGAGGAGCTGCTGCGGGAGATCTGTGCTGCCACGCTGACAACCGAGCAGATGTATGACCCGGCGATCACCTACAATGTCTATACCCAGCAGGATTTGCAGAAGTTGTATACAAATGTGGATATCCCGCAAATGTTAAAGACACTTCAGGTAGACGGGCAGGACAAATATATTGTCATGGACGTGGAGCAGGCAAAAAAGATCAATTCACTGCTCGTGGAGGAAAATTTACAGGCGTTAAAGGATTACTCCACGTTTGTCATGCTCAACGATACCGCAAAGTATGCCAATGCGACCTATGCGAAGCTCAGCGATGATATGAAAAATGCGCTCTATGGCATCACGGAAAGCTGGGGAGATGAAAAGACATGGAAGAATCTGACACAGGATATGCTCCCGTGGGACTTTGGCATGATCTATGTCAAGGAGCATTTCTCCGCTGAGGACAAAGATGCCGTGGAGAAGATGATTGGACAGATTCTCAAAGAATACGAAGCGATTATCAACCGTCAAGAGTGGATGAGTGATGCGACCAAAAAGAAAGCCATCCGCAAACTTGAGACGATGCAGGTGAAAATCGGATATCCAGACCGCTGGCCGGCAGCCCGCGATATGATGCAGGTGACACCGATCTCGGAGGGAGGAAGTCTGCTGTCCAATCTGCTGGTAAGTATGCAGGTAGCCATCGATGACAGCCTGAGTAAACTGGGTACCAAGGTAGACCGGTCGGAGTGGGATGTGACGCCGCAGACCATCAATGCGATGTATGATCCGCTGAACAATGAGATCATCTTTCCGGCAGCAATTCTACAAGCGCCGTTTTATGACAGTGACAACAGTGATGGCGCCAACCTGGGTGGAATTGGATTTGTCATTGCACATGAGGTCAGTCATGCGTTTGACTCTAGCGGTGCACTCTACGATGAGTACGGCAATTACAATGTCTGGTGGACGGACGAGGAGATGGCAGCGTACAAGAAAATGTCGCAGTCGATCATCGAGTATTACAATAATTATGAGATGATGGGAACCAAGGTCAACGGGGATCTCACATTGATGGAAAACATTGCAGATCTCGGCGCAATGACCTGTATCACATCTATTATAGGAGATGATGCAAGGGCGCTTGATGAGGCATTTGGACAAATGACCTACAACTGGGCAAGTGAGGATACAGCGAGCTTCATGATGTATCTGCTGAACACAGACACCCATTCGCCCAACAAAGTGCGGGTCAATGCGGTGCTGAGTTCCTGCGACGCGTTCTACAAGATTTATGATATCAAGGAAACAGACGGGATGTATGTGGCGCCGGAGGACAGAGTTGGAATCTGGAAATAATATAAGAGGATAAAGACGGGAAAAGGGTATGAGAAAAACGAAGGAATTAGGAATCAAGGTAATGGGTGCGCTGGCTGCTGTGGTGTTTGCAGTTTCCGCAGCGCACGCCGCTGGCACAAACCGCCAGATACAAGAGACATATGCGGTGGAGTTTACGGTGAAGGAGAGCAAGGCCGTACTCTACAGCAACGATAAGACAACCGTGTACAAACAGCCGGATATAAATTCGGGTGTGGTGACAGTCATCGCCAAGGATTTGCCGGTCAGTGTGACAGGAATCACCTCAAATGGCTGGTTTCAGGTGTCCTTAAACGGCACATATTATGTGCCGGGTGACGGATTGGTTTCCAAGAATGCAGGGACTGGCAATTCTGTTGTGACGGGATCAGATATCACCAAACTGACCAAGGGAACGTTTTCATTTTACAAGAATCCTGAACTGAGTGACTTCGATGAAGATGATGTGGAGGATATGGACGAGAACACCTATATCAAGTATCTCGACTCCTTTTTGATGGGGTATGCGATGCTGGATTCCTGCATTTTGCAGGACAGCGGCAAGCTGCTCAAAGAGGTGTATGAGAATGAAGCGAAGTTGGACAAGAATGTCGCAAATATGACGATGCAGGCTTATCTCATCAATTATAGAAACAATTATCTCAGCAACAGCCTTGCAGGACCCTTCCGCAATGACAGGGATTTGAAACTGGCATTGAATCGGGCGATACGCTACAATATTGAAAAGTTCGGTACAGTTTACAGAAATTCCAATATTGGAAATGACGAGTCTAAGGTTAAAAAGGCGATGGAGAGTGTGGTGAACGAGATGAAGGCGGAGCAGGGAGTCTCCTTTACTTGCCGTATGGAGTATGGCACATACAAGACCAATGACGGCAGTGAAGGAAAGGGCTGGATTATAGAGTTTACCAAAAAGGATTAACTATGAACAGAGATAAACATGTTGCAATTGCAGACAATGAGGGATATTTCTATTGCAGGGCAGTAGATGGCAGGTTAAATTATAGAAAGGAACAGCAGGTATGCGGATGCGGATGTCCCTGTTATACAGAAGGGACACAGCGCATTCCAGGGCAGTTTGTGTGCTGTTATCAGGAAAAGGGATTGGAGGAAAAACCAGCCCTTTTTCCGTCTGTTGAGGGGCTGGATGACCGGTTGTACAAGGCATATACATACGCTGCCAATGCACATGCAGGGCAAAATAGAAAAAAGACATCCATTCCATATTTTGCGCATATTATCACGACAATGAATTATGCGATGGCGCTCACACAGGACATAGAAGTGCTACAGGCGGCAATTCTCCATGACACAGTTGAGGATACATGGGTAACATTTGAAGATTTGCAACGGGAATTTGGGGACAGAGTTGCCCGTCTTGTAGAGTCAGAGACGGAGAACAAGCGCCCGAATATCCCGGCGCCGCAGACATGGGAGATTCGGAAGCGGGAGACAGTCGAACATCTGAAAAAGGCATCAATAGACACCAAGGTGATTGTGCTGGCGGACAAGACAGCGAACTTGGAGTCTATTGTGAAGGAGCAGCGCCATATAACGGGTGATATCTGGAAGAAGTTTAACCAGACTGACAAGGAAAAACAGGCGTGGTATTTTCGTGCAGTGCGGGAGCAGCTCACGGAATTTAGTGACACAAGTGTCATTAAGAAATACGATGCATATCTGGAAATCTTATTTTGAAAGGAGCATATGTGATGGGGGAGGCAGTAGTCACCTTGAAGAAGGGAGCGGGGAGAAGTCTGAAGGCAGGCGGTCTTTGGATATATGACAATGAGATTGATACCATTATGGGAACCTTTCAAAACGGAGATCTTGTGGTGGTCCATGATTTTGATGGCTATGGAATGGGGCGCGGATTTATCAATCAAAAATCCAAGATACGGATTCGTATGATGACGCGGGATATAGACCAGCCGATTGACAGGGCATTTTTGATGATGCGTGTGCGTGAAGCGTGGCAGTACCGCAAAAAGACGGTTGATACAGCTAGCTGCCGTGTAATTTTTGGTGAGGCGGACTTTTTGCCTGGGATCGTGATTGACAAGTTTTCCGATGTGCTGGTGGTGGAGTCTCTGGCACTTGGCATTGACAGGATGAAATTAGAGCTTGTCACATGCTTGAAGGAAGTGCTTGCGGAGGACGGCATTGTCATCAGGGGCGTGTATGAGCGAAGCGATGCAAAGGTGAGGCTCCAGGAGGGCATGGAGCGTTTTAAAGGATTTATCGGCGAGGAATTTGACACCAATGTGGAAATTATAGAAAATGGTGTCCGGTATCTGGTGGATGTGAAGGATGGACAAAAGACTGGATTTTTTCTGGACCAGAAGTACAACAGGCTTGCGATTCAGAAGCTGTGCAGGGGCGCGGATGTGTTGGACTGCTTTACACACACGGGCTCTTTTGCCTTGAATGCGGGGATAGCAGGGGCGCGGAGCGTACTTGGGGTGGATGCATCTGAGCTTGCCATCGCGCAGGCGTCAAAGAACGCAGAGCGAAACGGTCTGCAACATATTGTGAAGTTTCAGTGTGCAGATGTATTTGACCTGCTGCCCAGCCTTGAGGCGTCAGGGGCACAGTATGATGTCGTGATTCTCGACCCGCCAGCGTTCACAAAATCAAGAAATTCTGTCAAAAATGCGGTGAAGGGTTATCGCGAGATCAATATGCGTGGAATGAAGCTGGTGCGGGATGGTGGATTTCTCGCGACCTGTTCCTGTTCACATTTTATGGACTACGAGCTGTTTACACAGACCATTGCACAGGCGGCAAAGAGTGTGCACTGCCGACTGCGGCAGGTGGAGTACAGGACACAGTCGGCGGATCATCCGATTTTGTGGAGTGCGGAGGAGTCGTATTATCTGAAATTTTATATCTTTCAGGTGCGCAGGGAGCGGTAGCGAAATTTGCGATAAATTGCAGACTTATGTTGACACAGTGCAAAAAATGTTATAATATAACAGTTGTTCGTAAATTTTTATTGAGGGAGGAATTAAATGGACTGGATGGGAGTAATTATTGCGATCTTGGGGACGTATGTGCTGGTTGCACTAGCGATACTGGTAGGGGGGTATATCCTGACATCGATCGCGCACATGAAGGCGCTCAAAGCGCTTGGGTATGATAATGCATGGATGGCGTGGATACCGTTTGCGCAGCAGTACGCTCTTGCGGATGTGGCAGCAGGGAATCAGGAGACGGTCATGCTTTTTGGATCACTTTCTGTTCCGGCAATGCTATATAAGTTCTGGTGGGTATTGTGGCTTGTCCTCATGTGTATTCCAATAGTTGGCAGTCTTGCATCCTGGGCTGTGATGGTCGTGTTTCGCGGAAACTGTTATGTCAAAATCTATGCCAGACTAGACGGTACTTCAGAGCAGGAGCAGCAGGTACTTGGATATCTTTCGGGATGTTTCGCAATTATTGCTATCGTAAAATTTCTAGCAAGCAACTATAGCACAAAACAAAGGTTCTAAATGTAATGTGGCGGAATGGTTTGAGAAGACTGTTCCGCTATTTGCGCACACGGGCATCCAAAGGAAAAATGTCAGAGGAGTGCTACTGCAAAGTCACGCGCAGCCTAAGTGAGAGGGCTGTGGCAGACATTTAGAGATGACAGGAGGAATCAACATGGGAAATGGTGCTTGGACAACAGAGCAGTGTCCTTATGTGACAAGGTGTGGTGCTTGTCACATCGGTGAGAAGTGTTATGAGGACGAGCTGGCAGAAAAGAAGGAATATGTTATCCAGCATATTGGAAAATATTGCAGTCAGATTCATGACGTGGCAGGAATGTATTATCCATATCACTATAGAAATAAGGTACATGCAGTCTTTGGCAAAATAAGGGATAACGTTGTGGCGGGAACCTATGCGGAGGGAACGCACACGCTCATACCGATTAGCAGCTGTCTGATAGAGGATGCACAGGCATCCGCAATCATAAAGACTGTGACGCAGTTGATTCAGTCGTTTAAGCTGTGGGTGTACAATGAAGACACTGGCAGAGGATTGATGCGTCATATCTTGGTGCGAAAGGGTGCCTCGACGAAACAGATCTTAGTAGTGCTTGTCACGGCTTCATCAGAGTTTCCACATAAAAATCATTTTGTGGCAGAGCTTCGCAGGCTGCATCCTGAGATTACAACGATCGTGCAGAATATCAACGACAGGCAGACCACAATGGTGCTTGGCGATCAGGAGAGGACCTTGTTTGGACCAGGTTATATCGAGGATATACTGTTGGGAATGCGATTTCGTCTATCGCCGTCATCGTTTTATCAGGTCAATTCTGCACAGACCCAGGTATTGTATAAAAAGGCGATACAGGCGGCAGGGCTGACAGGGAAAGAGCGCGTGATTGACGCCTATTGTGGAATTGGCACGATCGGGCTGTGCATGAGTGCGAAGGCAGGACATGTGACAGGCATTGAGCTCAATAAGCAGGCAGTTCAGGATGCGAAGGCAAATGCCAAGAGAAACGACATAAACAATATACATTTCGTCAACGCAGATGCCACAGAATATATGACACGTATGTCACAAAAGGGCGAACGGGCGGATGTTGTCGTCATGGACCCGCCAAGGAGCGGGAGCACAGAGGCTTTTGTCAAGGCGGCGGCTTCGTTAAAGCCGTCGCGAATTGTCTATGTGTCATGTGAGCCGCAGACTCTTGGCAGGGATTTAGCTTGGTTTCAAAGAGAAGGATATCATGCAAAGGAGGCATTCCCGGTCGATATGTTTGCCTTTACAGAGTGTGTCGAGTGTGTGTGTCTTCTGGAACAGTGAATTTTTGCAGATAAAATGGGAATACTATTTTCGAAATCTTATTGTGAAAGGAACAGAGTCATGAAGTATATATGTGATGTTTGTGAATGGGTGTACGATGAAGAAAAAGGGTATCCAGAGGGCGGAATCGCGCCGGGGACGAAGTGGGAGGATGTGCCGGAGGATTTCCTTTGCCCGCTGTGTTTTGTGGGCAAGGAGCAGTTTTCCCAGATATAGCTGTGAATCAGGCAGGAGGATGACCCTAGAAAAGGGTGTCATCCTCCTGTTTTGCATCTGCTTCGTATAACTGGCGGTATGCCTCGTGACGGGCGGAGACAAAGGTCTGTCTTATTTTTTCCACAACGGTCTTGTCCCGCAGCCGTGTTGTCAGTAGTGGGGAGAAGCGCTTGCCCTCCAGCGAGAGCGCACCCTCAATGGCCTCATCGAAGCTTTTTTTGGTATGACCGTAGAGCCATGCGCGGCTGATTGAATTATCAATCCAGTCAACCAGCCCGATCACATCAACCATCTGGCGGCAGGGACATTCTAATCGCCTGTAGACTTCTGGATAACCGTGAGAGCCGTCATACCAACTGTGGTGTCCCAGCGCTGCCGCTGCATAGTCACGCGTCGATGCACAGGTGGCAAGCCTTTTATTTCCGACGATGGTATGCAGATGTGCGATTTCATATTCTTCGTCAAACCACTGTCTTGCTGTTCGGGTAAACAGACTGATAAAATTGATGATGCCGACGTCGTGGAACACACCACAGTTCATGGCAAAATCAAGCACTGCCTGCCGTTTTTGTTCTGGTTCTTGTATCTTTTGAAGCTGTTCGATATCATCAAAAAAATCAGGCTCCTCGGACACAATGATATCGCAGAGGAGAGCAGCAGTCTTGCCGACGACCTGTGAATGGACAAATACATCTGGCGCGAAGTGAATCAGCATGATCTGCTGAAAGTCACCGTAGGAGATGCTGTGCGCTGTCTCGATAAAGGTGGTCGAGAGCTGTCTTAGGTAGAAAAAGATCTGTTCGTTTGCCTCGTTTTTTGGAAAGGCCTCCACATATAAAATGACTTTTCGATATAAATTTTCGAGAAATTTTTCTCTTCCTGAGAGCTGCTCAGGATATTCGCGCAGATATTGACAGTAAAATGCCGGAAGGGAGATGACAGTATACATATTTTCAGGTGAAAAGTTTGAGAGATCAGCATGATCCATCAGCTCTTCCATTCTTCCAAGCAGTTCCTCGAGCGTGAACAGGCCGCAATAATATTCAATGGCATAGCAGGAGAAGGCGGAACGTATCGGCAGTGCTTCCTGTTTGTCGAGCGCCTCCTGGATACGCTGCTGGTGCACAATATGGGCAGATTCCATAATGGATGTCACGTCTTCGTGGGTCATGTCGTTATCGCGGCTGTAGGAAATGCTCGAAGTCATCTGCTGGTGCGTCATATAAATATATCTGTCCCAGGGAAGCTTTGGTGCGTTTTCGCGGTATTCTTCATCCCGCAAAATCGCAAGGGTCTGTCTGATCAGACGGGTTTTGGTGCTGGCGGATTTAAATCGGCCGAGTGCAGTGTTTGCGCGGGAGCGCAGAATGTATCCTTTGGTTTCTATGTCATCGATCTCATCAAAGTATTTCAGATAAGCCGCCGCTTCGGTGAAACATAACCGCATCTGTGACATATAGTATTCGCTGTCAGCCAGCCCGATCCCAACCATTTTGGTGCACATATTATGGCGTCCAATTCCCAGCCAGTACAAACAGCGGATAATCGAGTTGCGGTTTCTCGTATGCCGTGCCTGGCTTAGAAGAGCCTGGTAGATCTGGCAAAACAGGCCACCGTCCAACTCGATTTTGCCATTTAGCAGGGCAGCTGCAAATTCCTCCAGATCTGCGAGCTCGTCGGGGTGTGCTTCAAAGAGTCTGTCAAACAGTGGAAATAGTCCATCCCGCAACAGTTCCATATTGCGGTTAATTTTGTATTCCAGCTGTTGTCTGTCCTGGTATAGTTTTTCCTGGTAGGCGGTTAAGGAGTGAGCGTGAGTCTGTCTGCGTGAAGCCAGCACAGCAATTTCCTTTAGATTTGCAATATATTCTTCCTGATAGGGTTGCATCAGTCGTTCCTCCCCTCATTATATGATCATAGCTTTTTGCGCGTAAAGCGCTTGCGCAGTATTTCATGTAGGCGGTCTGCGTTCACTGGCTTAGAACAGTGCTCGTTCATGCCGGAATCTTGTGACCGACGGATATCCTCCACGAATGCGTTGGCGGTCATGGCGACAATCCAGACAGTTTGTGCATCTTTTCTGGTAAGCTGGCGGATTTTCATTGCAGCATCATAGCCGTTCATGACGGGCATCTGGATATCCATAAATATGAGATCAAAATATCCTTCGGGGGAACTTTCAAATATTTCTACCGCACGAAGTCCGTTCTCTGCCGTCTCGATCTGTATACCAGTAAGTGACAGCAGTTCTAGTGCGATCTCGCGGTTCAGCTCATTGTCCTCAACTAGGAGCAGACGATAACGACTGTAATCAAGCTCTAGTTCCGGGGAATCATTACGGCTGTGCTGTGCCTTGTAAGTCAATTCTGACAAGGTTGCAAATAGCCTGCTCTGAAAAAGTGGACAGGGGACAAAACCATTGATTCCCGCTCTGGTAGCGCGGTATTCAATCTGAACCCAGTCTGTGTCTGTGACCATGATGATCGGGAAGTCTGATCCGGCGAGCTGACGCACATGAGATGCCATATCCAACGCAGACATGTCATTGAGCTCCTGGCCTACCAGCAGCGCGCAGGGCATACGGTTTTCGTACTGTGCCTCGGTCAGCCAAGTCACAACTTCCATACCATCCTTGAGATGTACGGTGTTCATGCCGCCGTCTGTGAGATGTTCAGTCAGTTGCTGGGCTCTGCTGTCCAAGGTCTCCGCAATCAGAACGGTCTGTCCTGTGGGAAGTGGCTGTTTGTTTTGATCTGGCGGCGCAGCAGTCAGGGGTATGGAAACATGAAAACGACTGCCGGTTCCCTCCTCGCTCTCAACAGTGATTTTGCCGCCCATACGGTCGAGTAGACTTTTAACAATCGACATACCAAGACCAGTTCCTTCGATTTTATTGATCGCAGAACTGTTTACACGCTCAAATGGAACAAATATTTTTTGGATAAACGCGGGACTCATACCGATTCCGTTATCCTCGCAGAGGAAGTCTAACCATATTTTCTGTGTTTTTTCATCCGACTCATTGTCGATGCGCTGTGTGAAGTTTACATGAATGCTGCCCTCTGCCTGTGTGTATTTGATGGCATTTCCGATGATGTTTACCAGAATTTGACGCAGATGAAGTGTGTCACCAATCAGATTTTCCTCATAGATTTTTCCAATATCCATCTGAAGAGTCTGATGCTTTTGTGCGGCCTGCGGACGCACAATAATCGTGATATCGTGGACCATGTCCGCCAGCGAAAAGGGTTCCTCGCTCAAAGTCATGCGTCCGCTGGCAATCCGTGACATATCAAGCACGTCATTGACCAGACTCATTAGATGTGTTGATGCAGTCTGTATTTTTTGCAGGCAGTCAAATACACGCGGTTTTTCGTCAATGTGTGACAGCCCGATGGAGGTCATGCCCATAATTGCGTTCATCGGCGTGCGGATATCGTGGGACATACTGGACAGAAAGCTGCTCTTTGCACGGTTTTCTTCCTCACATGCACGCAATGCTTCCGAGAGTTCTATATTTCGGCGCCGAAGCTGGTCAATTGTGGTTCTGTACTGTGATTCGTCACAACTTTCTAGGACCCATAACTCATGTTGTGTGTCCAGTAAGATGCGCGCCGTTTTTAGATTTTTCACAGTCTGTTCCGGGTTGGCGCGGAGCAGATGCTCCATACTGCTTCCTGTGATTGCACATGCTGCACTGTCTGCATACAAAATGTGCGGCTGTTTGCCCGGAGGGCATTCGATGATGAGATATCCATTTGTTTTTGGCGTTTCCATATCCTTTTATATCCTTTATTTGTATTCATTTTCTTTTTTATTTGATGCAAAGACCGCCTGATACTCAGGCGGTCCTACCATAATTTATGTCACGATGCCAGCCTTGGCAAACATTTCTTTAGTTTTCATCTTAGTATATCATATCGGACTCTCATGCGCAATAAATTCCAAATTATTTCTCTGCATGGCGCGACCAATTGATGATATGATACATCTAATAGATGTAAGAGATATTCAGAGCGCACTGAAGAGTTACAAAATTATATTTGATCAAAAGCAAGCCGGCGGAGAGGAAACTATGACAAAGGAACAATTAGGGGATATTATCATCGCATCGGAGGACACCATGTACCATGTAGCAAAAACACTGCTGCACAGTGATGTGGACTGTGCAGATGCGATACAGGAGGCAATTGTAAAGGCGTTTTCTGGGATACAGACGCTGCGAAAGGACTCCTATGCAAAGACATGGCTCATCCGCATCGTGATCAATGAGTGTTATGCCATAATGCGGAGGGAGCAAAGACTGGTGCCTGTCGATGATTTAACGCAGGAGGCGGCCACAGAGCAGGCGGATTACTCTGATCTGTACGATGCACTCAGACGTCTGCCAGAGGAGATTCGGCTCACAGTCACACTTTATTATATAGAAGGATATAGTGTCAGGGAAGTCGCAGATTTGATGAAAACGACAGAGAGTGCCATAAAAAATCGTTTGATGCGTGCCAGAGCGAAAATGAAAAAGGAATTGGCAGAGGCGGAATAACGAAATGCATCGCGCTCATTTGATGAGCAGGAATAGAGTGGAGGAAACGGAATAAATGAATATAGAGGAAATGAGACAGCACTTTCCATCAATGCCAGCGGATATGCGTCTGATGGTAGAACAGGAAGTACAAAGACAGATTGGGGCTGTATCACCAGCCAGGAGGGGCAGAAAACATATGACAAGGAAAGTTTTTGCGGCGGTATTTGCAGCTGCGATGCTGCTTGGAACAACGGTAGCAGCGCGTGTTGTATACAAAATGCACACAGAAGAAGTGGGCGACTATGCAGTCAGGACGAAAATAGAGTCGGCGTCTCGTACAGATCATACGACTTCGCCCGACAGCGTGACACAGGATAGCACGATTCAGGATATCACCATGGAGGCTACTTATCTGCCAGCGGGAATGGTGGAAACAGAGGACGGAAAATACAGTTATGTGAATAATCTGTACAAAGGCGGTGTATCGATAATCTTCTATAAAATGGATACAGGAGATGCGCAGTTTGAGATGCTGACTACGGATGTCAAGGAGACAGAGCCTGTCAGGGTAAATGACCACGATGGTGTGTATATCGTGCTTCATGGCGGTGAAGGGGATGAGATTTCATATAATCAGAGAATCTATGTGGCATACACGGATGTGCATTATGTGATGGAGATGTTTGTTTCATCCGATGTTTCTAAGGAGGAGATTATAAAGATTGCAGAGGGTATTCGTTTAGAACCTGTTTTGGATGAAGGCGCACAGGACATCGTGCATGCATATAACTGGAGTGATTATCTGAAAACAACGTATGAAAATGAGGCTGTGGTGGAGTGGAATACAGATAGTTTCGTGTCAAAATCCGCGATGGCAAACACGCATACCATCGGAGAAGCCTTTGCAGGAGCGCAGTTTGAATTGCCGGAAGAGGATTGGATGGGGCTTGGCAGTGTAGAAATTAAGGTCACTGATGTGCAGGTTTGCGATGAAGTGAGTCTGCTTGACCAGTCTGTGATGGACCATGACAGCCGACAGGAAATTCAAAAAGAATTGGACGCGTCAGGAAAATTATTGCCAGTAACCATCAACTATATGAAATACGGCGATGGGATTAATTCCCTCAATCAGGTCGTGGACAGCCGCATCGTGCCTCAGAAATTAGTATATGCCACAGTGGAGTACACAAATATCGGAACAGAGATGTTGGAGGAAGTGCTATTCTTTGGAAATCTCATAAAAATCGTCGAGGAAAATGGTCAAATGAAATGCTATAAAGGAAAAGCATCTAACGACAGCGTCGTGTGGGATGAGGCAGTAGTACAGGGCGCAGCGCACTATGCAGAGATGTGGTATTATGATGTGCATGGCGGTGAGCGGCACAATAATTATATCACGAACTTGGGGGCTGGTGAGACTGCGACGGTGCATATGGCATGGCTGGTGCCAGAAGAGGAACTGCCATATCTGTATCTTGATCTAAATACATCGGGCAGCGGTTTTGAGTTTTGTGAGGAGTCGCTGGCGGTTGGGTATGTAGATATACGACAGTAAATACAAAAGATTATTGATAGACCAATCAGATGTGTGTGGTGGAACGGTTCTAGTTTCTTGACGGCGTTTCACAGGCTGTAGACAATATCCTTCTTGCAGATAAGAGGCGTACACGGAAGGAATGGACAGACAGCTTGGCGGAGCTTCTGCACCGAATCAGGGAAATGGAAACAGAAGATCTAAATGAGTGGACTACATGGTTTTCGAATTTCATAGGGAAACTAAATGAAAAAGAGCGTGGTATATCGATAGAGCAGATCAGGAGAGAAGATGTAAATTCAATGTGTAGTTCATTCGAGAGGCTGCTGTAAATTGGTGAACAGATATTTGTATTTTTTCTGTTTTAGATCTGTACAAATGTTTGGTTTTGTGATATTATTCTTTTGGGCAAACATATGATTTTATAGTCTTCATTTATCGGATAGTTGACGTTTCATTTCATGTAGTCCATTTTGGTTTAAATGGTGTTAAATCGTGGAAAATAACTTTTTTACTCTGAATTTTGGAAGTGAATCAAGTCCAATGTTGTTTAAACTGCACAGTGAATACCAGTCCGAGGCGATCACGGAATTTGTAAAGATAGAATTGTAAGAACTGTATGAACAGGGCATGCCAGTAACCATGATTCGTCGAGAATCGATTGATTTTATTACTCATATCGCATATAATGAAAGAAAGGGAGAGCCAATGATAGAGACAAATTTAGCGCAGACAATCAATGCAACGAACAACCCTGGTTCTGCATATGATACAAATGTAAAATATTTGCTGGCGGACAAGCAGATACTGTCACGGATTTTGAAGTATACCGTTGAAGAGTTCCGGGACATGGAGATTGAAGATATTCTTGGCTGTATTGGCGATGATATTGAAATCGGAACAAGACCAGTCGATGCAGGACTTTCCAATCTCGGACGGGTGAAAGGAACAATGACGGAAGATAATATTCCGGGAGAGGGCATTATCTTTTATGATATCCGTTTTACTGTGTACCTCAAGGAAAAAGAGATGAAGATTCTTATCAATGTTGAGGCGCAGAAGTCAACAGATTCCGGTAAGCTGGGATACCATTTGGAAAATAGGATCATATTCTATCTTGCAAGGATGATTTCAGCACAGAAACAGACAGAATTTTTCCATAGTGACTTTGATAATTTGAAAAAAGTCCGAAGTATTTGGATATGTATGGACAGCGAGGAAACAGAAGATTCTATTGAAGAAATCCATTTTGACAGAAAAACAGTTTTTGGGAGTAAGAGAAACTCCTATTATACGGATCTGATGAAAGGCATCATTGTCAATATCAGGAGTGGGTCAGATGGTTCTTCTGGAAAAGCTGTAAAGAAGTCTCAGAACGTGTTGATCGCTATGCTGGAAGAGTTAGTTTCCAAGAAAGACGCATCAGAGAAGAAACGTATCTTGGCAGATGAATATGGAATGACAATGACTGTTGAATTGGAAAGGAGAATCCAGATTATGTGTAATTGGTCAGAGAGTATTAGTGAACGAGCAAGAATAGAGGGAAGAATGGAGGGAATAATAGAGGGAAAAATAGAAGGAAAAATAGAGGGAAAAATAGAGGCAAGAATAGAGGCTATTGAGAGAATGATCAGAGCGAATATTACAAGAGAGCAGATATTATCTATGGGATATACGGAAGCGGAATATGAAAAAGCAGAGAGTGCATTATATGCAAATGCTTAGAGGCAGATGCCAGTGTTGTGATAGGGACAAGCTAAAGGAATCCAGAAAAAGCTGGGTTTGGAGAAGGTAAAACTTGTAAAATAAAGTAAACCTAAAAAGTATTAAGGAGCAGAAAATTTCTGGTCCTTTTTATATGTATTCAGCTATATTGTATTACTGTATTTATATGAATCCCAAATTGAGAAATAGAATGATCACTTCTGTATCATCATGAGACATGCAAGAAAACATTCGCAGGTATTATTTACTGTTTTAAAGGGGTTACGCCGAAGTGAAATCATTGCTGTAAGGTATTCGGATATAGATATAAATTGGTGAACAAATATTTGCATTTTTTCTGTTTTAGATCTGTACAAATGTTTGATTCTGTGATATCATTCTATTTGGCAAACATATGATTTTATCTTCTTCATAGAGCGGATAGTTGACGTTTCATTTCATGTAGTCTATTTCGGTTTAAAACGTGTGACAACGTGGAAAAATATAATATAAATGACTTTCATTCACCGTGAGAAGCTTTGGTGCAGTATGACGAAAAAGCTGAATGCGAAGTGATGATGAATTTGTACCTAATCAAACAGAATACGATGCGAATATTCCATTCGCACTCAAATTATGGAGGTGAATCAAGTCCAATGTTGTTCAAACTGCACAGTGAATACCAACCCACCGGCGACCAGCCCGAGGCGATCGCAGAGCTTGTAAAGGGCTTCAAGGAGGGCAACCAATTTCAGACATTACTAGGCGTCACGGGTTCCGGCAAGACCTTTACAATGGCAAATATCATACAGGCATTGCAGAAGCCCACGTTGGTAATAGCGCACAATAAAACCCTCGCGGGACAGCTTTACGGTGAGTTTAAAGAATTTTTCCCTGAGAATGCGGTAGAATATTTTGTGTCCTACTATGATTATTATCAGCCAGAGGCGTATATTCCATCTTCGGATACCTATATTGCCAAGGATTCCGCTGTGAATGATGAGATTGACAAGCTAAGGCTGTCCGCGACGGCATCTCTCACAGAGCGCCGCGATGTCGTGGTGGTTGCCAGCGTGTCCTGCATCTACGGTTTAGGCAGTCCCGACGAGTATCAAGGAATGATGCTGTCTTTGCGTCCCGGCATGGCAAAAGACAGAGATGAAGTCATTCATGCGCTGATTGAGATGCAGTATGACCGAAACGATTTGGACCTTGACAGAGGACGGTTTCGTGTGCACGGCGACGTGGTGGATATCCATCCGGCACAGGGCGGCGACTATCTGATTCGTGTGGAATTTTTCGGGGACGAGATTGACCGCATCGCAGAGATTGACCCGCTCACAAACAAGGTCAATGCCACACTAGAGCATACGACAATTTTTCCAGCGTCACATTATGTCGTGGCGCCAGAGCGGATTGCAAAGGCTTGCGTGGACATTGAGGAGGAAATGAAAGAGCGCGTGCGCTATTTTAAGAGTGAGGACAAGCTCTTGGAGGCACAGCGCATATCAGAACGGACGAACTTTGACATAGAGATGCTTCGTGAGACAGGCTTTTGTTCTGGCATTGAAAACTATTCGAGGCATCTGAACGGCTCGGAGGAGGGCGAGCCGCCGTACTGCCTTATGGATTTCTTCACAGAGGACTTTCTGATAATTATAGACGAGTCGCATATGACGATACCACAGATTCGGGGAATGTATGCCGGCGACCGCTCACGGAAAACTACATTGGTGGAATATGGCTTTAGGCTTCCGTCGGCGCTGGACAACAGACCACTGCGGTTTGAAGAATTTGAGCAGAAAATAGACCAGATGCTCTTCGTATCAGCGACGCCCAATGAGTACGAAAAGCAGCATGAGCTGCTGCGCGCCGAGCAGATTATCCGTCCGACAGGACTGCTTGACCCGGAGATTGAGATTCATCCTGTAGAGGGGCAGATTGACGATTTGATCGCCCGAATCAATGCAGAGACTGCAAAGCACAACAAAGTGCTCGTGACAACGCTGACAAAGCGCATGGCAGAAGATTTGACCAAGTATATGTCCGAAGTCGGTGTGCGCGTGAAATATCTCCACTCAGATATTGACACGCTTGAGCGCGCGCAGATTATCCGCGATATGCGTCTGGATGTGTTTGATGTGCTCGTCGGCATCAATCTGCTGCGAGAGGGACTTGACATTCCAGAAATCTCGCTTGTGGCGGTATTAGATGCGGACAAGGAGGGCTTTCTGCGCTCAGCGACTTCCTTGATACAGACTGTCGGGCGTGCTGCGAGAAATGCGGAGGGGCATGTGGTGATGTATGCTGACACCATTACCGATTCGATGCAGGTGACACTCGATGAGACGGCAAGAAGGCGCGCGATTCAGCAGAAATACAATGATGAGCATGGCATCACCCCGCAGACCATCAAGAAGGCAGTAAGGGATTTAATCAGTATCTCGAAAGCAGTTGCAAAGGAAGAGCAGGCATTTGCAAAAGATCCAGAGTCCATGAATGAGAAGGAACTCAAAAAGCTCATCGACACCGTAGAGAAAAATATGCGTAAGGCAGCAGCAGACCTTAACTTTGAGGCGGCGATGGAGTTGCGCGACAAGATGATGGAGCTCAAAAAACAACTACAGGATTTGACAGGCGGACTTTGACAGTATGTGCAGGCTGTATCGAGAGTGTATTATATAGAAAGGTATGGTACAAAAATGGACAAAGAACAACTGAAAATGCTTCCGAAAGGCGAAGTGATCAAGATTCGCGGGGCAAATGAACACAATCTCAAAAACATTGACTTGGATATACCCAGAAATAAGTTTGTCGTGCTGACAGGGCTGTCCGGCTCTGGCAAATCGTCCCTTGCATTTGATACCATCTATGCGGAAGGGCAGAGACGGTATATGGAATCTTTGTCCTCCTATGCCAGACAGTTTTTGGGACAGATGGAGAAGCCCAATGTAGAGCGCATTGATGGGCTTTCGCCTGCGATTTCAATAGATCAGAAGTCCACAAACCGCAATCCGCGCTCAACAGTCGGTACCGTGACAGAAATCTATGATTATTTCAGGCTTTTGTACGCGCGCATTGGGATACCGCACTGCCCAAACTGCGGCAGGGAAATCAAGCGCCAGACGGTAGACCAGATGGTCGATCAGATTATGGAGCTGCCGCAGGGCACAAAACTTCAGCTGTTAGCGCCTGTGGTGCGCGGCAGAAAGGGAGAACATGCCAAAGTGCTTGACCGGGCAAAGAAGAGCGGATATGTGCGCGTCCGCATAGATGGAAATCTGTATGATTTGTCTGAGGAAATCAAACTTGAGAAAAATATCAAGCACAATATTGAAATCATTGTGGACAGAATCGCCGTGAAAGAAGGCGTTGAGCGCAGACTGACCGATTCCATTGAAAATGTCATGGCGCTTTCTGACGGGCTTTTGATGGTGGACGTGATTGGCGGCGAGATGATGAATTTTTCAGACAGCTTTGCATGTCCAGACTGTAATATCAGCATTGATGAAGTTGAGCCAAGAAGTTTTTCGTTCAACAATCCTTTTGGTGCCTGCCCAGAGTGTTTTGGACTTGGGTATAAAATGGAGTTTGATATGGACTTAATCATACCAGACAAAAGCCTCAGCATCAATCAGGGCGCAATCACGGTCATGGGCTGGCAGTCGTGCGCCGATAAGAACAGTTTTACCAATGCGATTTTGCAGGCTCTGTGCAAAGCATATGATTTTTCGCTTGATACGCCGTTTGAAGAATTGTCTGATAAGGTGAAGGACGTGCTGGTTAACGGGACAAAAGGGAAGGAAGTCACCGTATATTACAAGGGACAGCGCGGCGAGGGCACATACCCTGTGGCATTTGAAGGACTGCTCAAGAATGTAGAGCGCAGATACAGGGAGACCTCTTCGGAGACAATCAAGCAAGAGTATGAAACCTTTATGCGCATCACGCCCTGCAAAGAGTGCGGCGGAAGGCGTCTGAAAAAGACATCGCTGGCGGTGACAGTCTGCGATAAAAATATTTATGAGATTACCTCCATGTCGATCACAAATTTATATAAATTTTTGGAGACGATGGAGCTGACACCACAGCAGCAGTTAATCGGAAAACGCATATTAAAAGAAATTCGCGCGCGCGTTGGATTTCTTGCGAGTGTGGGATTGGAATATCTGTGTCTGTCGCGGGGCACGGCTTCCCTGTCAGGCGGCGAGGCGCAGCGTATCCGCCTTGCGACGCAGATTGGCTCTGGCTTGGTCGGCGTGTGCTATATTTTGGATGAGCCGAGTATCGGACTGCATCAGCGGGACAATGACAAACTGCTCTCTGCCCTGCGCAATCTGCAAGATCTGGGGAATACACTGCTGGTTGTGGAGCATGACGAGGATACCATGATGGCGGCAGACCATGTGATTGATATTGGCCCCGGTGCAGGAGAACACGGCGGAGAAGTGATCGCGCAGGGAACTGCGGAGGAGATCATGCAGGTGCCGGAGTCCATCACTGGCCAGTATCTAAGCGGCAGACTGCGGATTCCCGTGCCAGAGAAAAGGCGCAAGCCGAATGGCTGGCTGACGGTAAAGGGCGCGGCGGAAAATAATCTCAAGGATATCACTGTAAAGTTCCCGCTCGGCGTGTTTACCTGTGTCACAGGGGTGTCTGGTTCGGGCAAATCTTCGCTGGTAAACGAGATATTATACAAATATCTGGCAAAAATGCTGAACAGGGCGCGCACGATTCCCGGTAAATTTAAGAAAATAGAAGGCGTTGAGCAGTTGGATAAGGTGATTGCAATTGATCAGTCCCCGATTGGCAGGACACCGCGCTCAAACCCTGCCACGTACACTGGCGTGTTTGACCAGATTCGGGATTTATTTGCATCAACGGTCGATGCAAAGGCGAAAGGCTACAGCAAGGGGCGTTTTAGTTTTAATGTCAAGGGCGGACGCTGCGAGGCGTGCGGCGGCGATGGCATCATTAAGATTGAAATGCATTTTCTGCCAGATGTGTATGTGCCCTGCGAGGTCTGTCAGGGAAAACGCTACAACCGTGAGACACTGGACGTAAAGTATAAGGGCAAGAGCATCTATGATGTACTGGATATGACTGTCGAGGAGGCGTTGACCTTCTTTGAACCTGTTCCTTCTATTAAAAGAAAGATAGAGACGCTGTATGACGTGGGACTTTCTTATATCAGATTAGGACAGCCCTCAACAACCCTGTCGGGAGGCGAGGCACAGCGCATTAAGCTCGCGACAGAACTAAGCCGCAGAAGTACAGGAAAGACTATTTACATTTTGGACGAGCCGACGACAGGGCTTCATTTTGCAGATGTTCACAAACTTGTCGAGATTTTGCAGCGTCTTGCGGAGGGTGGCAATACAGTGATTGTCATCGAGCATAATTTGGACGTAATCAAGACCGCAGATTATATTATCGACATCGGACCAGAGGGCGGAGATGGCGGCGGCACTGTGATTGCGGAGGGCACACCAGAGCATATTGCGGATTGTCCCAATTCATATACGGGGATCTATGTGAAGCGTATGCTGGAAAAGGCAAAAATGTAGCTTGTATTTGGGTGCCACAAAAGATGTTAAAATATCCAATAAAAATTTTGAATAAAATATTGAATAAAAATATTGAATAAGTAAATTTTCCAGTTGACATGACAGACAAATCAGTATATGATGTAACTGATATGAAAATTCAATATTGTGAGTTATAGTATGAAACTCTTATTCAGAGTGGTGGAGGTACAAAGGACCTGTGAAGCTACGGCAACCCCGTTAATCTGACGGAAGGTGCCAACCTGAGCGAGTTACTATTTGCGGCAAGTACAGTAGCAATAGTTCGAACAATAAGAGGATTTGATTATCGGGAAACCAATCACTTCCGCTTATTCAGTCGAGTAAGCGGAATTTTTTTAGGAGGAAGTACAAATGGAAAAACTTTTATTTACTTCAGAATCAGTAACTGAAGGACATCCTGACAAGGTGTGTGACGCGATTTCTGACGCCATTCTCGATGCGCTGATGGAGCAGGACCCCATGAGCCGCGTTGCCTGTGAGACAGCAACCTGTACAGGATTTGTGCTTGTAACCGGAGAGATTACAACAAAGGCATATGTGGACATTCCAAAGATTGTGCGCGATACCGTGAAAGAAATCGGATATGACAAGTCTGCGTATGGTTTTGATGGAAATACCTGTGCGGTATTTACAGCAATCGACGAGCAGTCTGGCGATATCGCAATGGGTGTGGACAAGGCACTCGAGGCAAAGCAGATGAGCGATGCTGAGATTGAAGCGATCGGCGCAGGCGATCAGGGTATGATGTTTGGCTATGCGACCAACGAGACAGAGGAGTATATGCCTTATCCTATTTCACTCGCACATAAGCTCGCATTACAGCTTACCAAGGTGCGCAAGGACGGCACCTTAAAGTATTTAAGACCTGACGGAAAGACACAGGTGTCTGTAGAGTATGATGAGAACGGCAAACCCAAGCGCCTCGAGGCGGTCGTGCTCTCCACGCAGCATGATGAAGATGTGACACAGGAGCAGATTCATGCAGATATCAAGAAGCATGTGTTTGATGTGATTCTGCCGCAGGAATTAGTCGATGCAGATACCAAGTTTTTCATCAACCCTACAGGGCGTTTTGTCATTGGCGGACCGCACGGCGATGCAGGTCTGACAGGACGTAAGATTATCGTGGATACATATGGCGGATATGCACGTCACGGCGGCGGTGCATTCTCTGGAAAGGACTGCACCAAGGTGGACAGAAGCGGTGCTTATGCAGCCAGATACGTAGCAAAAAATCTGGTGGCAGCAGGTCTTGCAGACAAGTGTGAGATTCAGCTTTCCTACGCAATTGGTGTGGCGCAGCCTACTTCTATCAATGTGGATACCTTTGGCACAGGCAAACTTGACAGCGAGAAGCTGGTTGAGATTGTGCGTGAGAACTTTGATCTGCGTCCTGCTGGAATCATCGAGATGCTGGATCTTAGAAGACCCATCTACAAGCAGACGGCAGCTTACGGTCATTTTGGACGCAATGACCTTGATTTGCCTTGGGAAAAGCTTGACAAGGTAGAGACATTAAAGAAGTATTTATAAGAAACAAGTAATAATATAGGACTATTTGACAGAAGTCTGCTTTATGAGTATCATACTTATAAGCAGGCTTTTGTGTTGCGATATAAGTGATGTTTTGCGTAGTTTCGCATTACGACCATTTATGACATGCGGTCTAAGATGTTCCATAGTAGAATGGACATAGGGTGTACAGACGCCCCGTACTAAAGATAAATTGTGATGTAAAGGATATGAGTGATATGGGAATCAGTAAAAAATACTATGAATTGCAGGCACTCGATTTGTGGGATTTTCCTACACTTGTGAGGAAGGCTCGGGCTATACAAAATATTACATTGGAGGCCTTGTGCAAGGGGATTTGTTCTTTTAGTATGATTGGAAGAATAGAACGAGGAGAAAGATTTCCAGATAAAGAACTTCGCGATAGGATTTTGGCGAGACTTGGCGTCTGTAGTGATGGTTATGAGAACTTTCTGTTTCAAGAAGATTATCTTGTGTGGAAGAGAAAGCAAGGCATTGTGAATGCGATTGAAAAGTCCAACTTTGAGACGGCAGAAAAATTGTTGAAACATTACGATGACGTCAAGGATGATATTTTGGGCAGACAGTTCAGTTTGGTTATGAGAGCGCAGATCATGCAGAAGCGGCATGAGGACCATGACCGGATTGCGTGGTTGTGTGAGGAGGCAGTTAAGCTGACCATTTCAGATATTGATGTTCGGACAGTGGGTGAGCTCTGTCTTTCAGTACATGAGCTGGATATGATATTGGAATATACGAGATACTGTCACCCGGAAAGGTTGGCTTCGCGGTGTGAGGAGATTTTGGTGTACATCAAGAGTGATGTATTTGATATTTACAGTTATGTGAAAATCTATCCGAAAGTAGTGTATTATTTGTATATCAGTATGCCAGATGCGGACAGAGATTGGACGAGAACGCTTAGACTTTGCAATGATGGCATTGAACAATTGCGCACAGCAGGCAGAATGTACTATTTATGGGAACTGTTGGAAATTAAGAAAGAGGGAATGACACGGCTTTTGAATCAAGTTGGTGACAGTAAGGGCGCAATCACAAAACGGACATTGGAAAATAGCATTAACACGACTTCCGAGTGGCTGGATGCACTGGATTTTGTGCACAATCTCTGCGGAACGAACAGAAGGATGGAAAGCTCATGCTATCTGTATCAACAGAAAGAAGCTTATTGTATCAGTGATGTAATCAAAAGAAGGCGCGAAATGCTGGGACTCACGAAGAAAAAGCTTTGTGAGGGTGTTTGTTCTGAAAAGACGATTGGCAGACTGGAAGCGAATAAGACAAAACCACAAATTGAGGTGGTGAGACGTTTGTTTGAGAAGATGAATTTGTCTGGTGAGTATCAAAGATGGCAGATTGTGACAAACGATGTAAGGGCATTTCCGATTTATGATGAGATTGGGAGGTGTCTTAATAATCGTGACTTGAGTAAGATAGAGAAACTTTTAAGTGATTTAGATAGATATGTACCAATGAAAAATCCAATAAATAGGCAGTATAAAGAAAGAGTTGAAGTTATAACTAAACTTAGACAGGGTAAAATACATAAAGAAGAAGCAAAAGAACATTTGATTAAGATATTGGAATATACTATTCCATATGAAGTAGTGATAAAGAGTGACATAAAGTATTTAACAAACGTAGAGATGCAGATTCTTCTTGATATTGCGATAAACATAGGTAGATCAAGTATGAATATTGCTTTTGAGACATTGATAAAACTATGTACGCAAATGAAATTAGACGAGGGCATACCAGAGCATATTGCGGCATGGGAGACTATTGTAACTAATATAGCTAATGTTTATGGCGAGATGGGTGAGTATGCTAAGTCGGATTTGTTAAGTTTAAACACTATTAAAGAATGCAACTATTGTTATAGAATACATATGCACGAATTTAATTTATACAATATTGCGTGGAATAAAGGGGAATGTAGAAAGAAAAATATCCCTACAGAAAAGGGATATCTTGAGAAGTACTATCTGAAAAGATGTATAGTTTTATGCCAACTAAATAAAAATACATTTAGCGAAATCATTGTACAAAAACGATTGAAGGAAAGAAATTTTTAGAAAAAAAGTAATTATTTATGCACATCCAAAAATATTTTTTCTATAAAATAACACTATGTGTTGAAATATTTTAAGTTCTATTAATAATTACGGTATATAAGGGTGTCAATAACACAAAATTAAAAATACAAATTAAAATCGACTCAAATATGGAAATCTGTTCCTGGCTCCATATCGCTCAACGGCATAATCCCCTGTTCCTCAGTAACCTCTCCTTCGCCCAAATCAACAGTAGGAACAACAGCTGTACACAATGTTAAAGCCAAAGCAAGTGACAAAGATAAGTTCATTAATTTTTTCATAGGTAATTCCTTCTTTCTTTAAATAGTGTTTTGTAGGAACTGCAATGAAATAGCCTTCGAACTAGCTGCGGTATACATTCTCATAGGTAGGTTACTCGAAGTAATTGAATTGTCAAAGCAATAATTACGAAAGTAATAAGAGAGACTTATGGCACAGAGGACTGTGTTTAGGTTCTCCAATGTGGTAGATGGATAGTATAATTAAGCATAAATCTATGTGCTGTTCAGTTGCAGTTCCATATTTAGAATTATAGGTATCGTTCAGACACTTATATTAAAACGCATTATAGACATAACTTCAATGCCCAGAGTTGTCCAAAAAGATAAATTTTCTTTGGACAACTCTGGGCGTTGAAGTTCAGGGACGGGCATGATACAGTATCTATACTAAAAAGCTGTTAGAAAATGCCAACAGTTTATTAGGTAAAGTTAAGGACACATAACAATTCTAAAAGGCCTGGAGAGGTAACGGCTCCAGCCATCTGACAAGTTACAAAGGAGAAAGGTTTTGAAAACATCAAAGTACTATATTACGACAAAAATTGATAATTGTGTTCTGTATTACAATCTGGTCAATGACACACTGCTGAGCCTTCCGGCCGCTTTGGAGGAGGGATGTGCCAATTGCCTGGAAAACCCAAACAACAAGGACACAATCTATTGGCGGAAACTATATAATGATCGGTTTATCGTGGAGGATAGCTACGATGAAATGAAGGAAATCCAGCGCAGACATTGGCGGACAGCCAATACAGTAAACGAATATAACCTTACTGTACTGTGCACCTTAAAATGCAACAGCGAATGCACCTATTGTTATCAGAGAAATCTTGAGATCGAGTATGCTGAAATGACAGAGTCAGATTTTGAGGGTCTGTATGAATATCTTTGTAAAGTGCCTCAGCAAAATATTCATATCAATTGGTTTGGCGGAGAGCCCATGCTGCTCAAAAATCAGATTTTGAACTTTTGCAAGAAGACGGATAGAGATCGCAAACATCTCTACAGTCATTCCATTTCAACAAATGGTTCCATCTATGACGAGCGGTTTTTCAGGGAGATGGAGCAATATGGATTGACCAATGTCAATGCGTCCATGGTCGGAATCGGTACGATGCACAGTTTACTCAGACCTTCGCAGGATTATGATGCGGAGACGGTGATTAAAAACCTGCTCCGAATGACAAGACATACTACAGTGGTCGTAAACATCAATCTTTGTAAGAGCAACATCGATCATGCAAAGGAAATTTTGGAGCGTTTTGCTCCTTATCAGTACTTGCCGCTTCGCTTTAATTTTTCGAGAATCGTGAGCTATGACCATATACCCTGCAAGGAGGAGGAGCTGGACATTGATACGTACATGAAACGGGTTATCGAGCTGTCAAATTGGGCGTTGGACCAAGGCTTTGTCATTTGTGATATGAGTTGTTTTCAAAATTTTGGCGTGTATTGTGGCGCATATGCGAAGAATAATGATGTGATTGGTTCGAACTTGTACGTATATCAGTGTGACCGCACATATAATCCGGCGGATGCCAAGGGGCAGATCGTTGACGGCAAGCTCATTCTTAAGGAAAACTGTGCGAATTGTGCAAACGCTGAGACATGTCTGGACCCGTTTGCGATAGAGGCGTGCAAAGACTGCAAAATTCTTCCATACTGCAATGGCGGATGTGACTATCTGAGAAGGATTGGCATGAGTCCATGTCCGACAGAGAAGGATTATTTGGAGGACTATCTGAAACTGTATTATAGAATTTTCTATCAGGGATAGGAATCGTTTTAAAGGGTGTCAATACATTTGACACTCTTTTTATGCACACGGGCGACCAAAGGAGCAATGTCAGCAGAAGCTGACGGACGCCCGGCGCGTGAGTAGTGTAGAAGTTCATTCCCCTACTCGATTGCACACGGGCACCCCAAGGAAGCATGTCAGCAGAAGCTGACGGACGCCCGGCGCGTGAGTAGTGTAGAAGTTCATTCCCCTACTCGATTATGACCACGCATACAGGCAGATTTCCTTGCGCTTCCTCACAAAAAGCAGTAGAATGAAAAAATAAAATAAGTGCAGGTAAAGGAGAGCAAAGTCATGAGAAGTTCCTACAAAAGCGGGGATGTCACGATGCTGTTAAAGGATGTCACAGGTCTGGTGAAGCCGCAGCCCACCGAGGAGCGCGAACGCCTGATTCAGTCTGGAAAACATTACAGTGAGATGCTGCCAATCGAGTATGTGCCGACGAGAAGATATATGGAGGTTTATAAAGAAGCCCTTCAAATTTTCGCGAAACCGACAGCCTTGGCAGTGGGAACAGTTTCAGATAAGATCGTACAAAAGAGGGGGAAAGAGGTAGTGCTGGTGTCCCTTGCGAGAGCAGGTATTCCAATTGGTATTTTGATTAAGGATTATATTTGGGAGAAGTATCACCTGAATGTTCCGCATTATGCGATATCGATTATCAAGGGAAGAGGGATTGATAAGAATGCCATGAAGTATTTGTTGCAGCGGTATCATCCTTGCCAACTTCTGTTTGTGGACGGATGGATTGGAAAAGGGGCGATTTTGGAGGAGCTGCGGCAGGTGGTCAAAGACTATGATGGGGTGTCATCTGAGATTGCAGTGTTGGCGGACCCCGCGAATGTGACAGAATTATGTGGTACACACGAGGATATTCTAATACCAAGCTCCTGCCTAAATTGTACTGTATCCGGTCTGGTCAGCAGGACGGTTCTGCGGGAGGATCTTATAGGTCCTCATGACTTTCATGGTGCAGTATATTATGGCGAGCTGGCAGATGCTGATTTGTCTTACGACTTTATTGATGCGATAGAGCGATGGTTTCAGATTGATGCGGCGCAATCTAAGGCGCAGAGTCAAGAGGCTGCCTTCACAGCGTTGCAGCGGGAGACAGCCGTAAGCGGATATGGCATTGAGGAAGTGCGCGCCCTGGCAGAGGTGTTTGGAGTGACGGATATCAATCTGATCAAGCCGGGAATTGGCGAGACGACGAGGGTGCTTCTTCGGCGTGTTCCATGGAAGGTACTGGTGGATGAGCGGTACAGGCATAATCCTGAGTTGGGTCATATCGTTAGGCTTGCGGAGGAAAAGCATGTGCCAATTGAAATCTATCCGCTCAGGCACTATAAATGCTGCGGGATTATCAAAAATCTAGCTGAGACTTGATTCACAGCTTTTGGATTCGATTTTTTCAGTAATTTTTTACACCAAAATACTCCGCCATCAGCAGGGTGCGCAGTGCCCAGTTAGAATGTGTTTTGTACTCGTTCATGCGCTCTTTGCTGACGCTGCCGGAAACCAGCGAGTGCGATGATTTATCCCAGTTTAAGACAGCAGAAGCATCCTGATAATCCATTTGTGTGACCTTGTATGCTTCGTTGACAACGTCAATCTGGCTGGGGTAAATGACTGTCTTTCCGACAAATCCGCATAGCTTGTCGTCTGCGATCTCGTGGTATAAGCCCTTTTTCCAGTTATTGCTGTGATAGTATTCCCACACCGGGCCAGAGACAACGTAGTCCATGCCATAGACTGTGATAATATCACTAAAAATTGCGGCGATTGGTCGTATTTGGTGGATGGATTCGTCATCATGGCGGCGGAAGCCGAACATGTGGCAAAGATCATTTCCGCCGACACGGATATTCAATATTCGGTCCTCAATCATATCGAGTTTTTCTTTTAATGTATATAGAATCTCAGACCGGTTTCTGAGGTCAATGATGCTTGGACTTTCGAAAATCGGCATGGCATATACGGGGGTGGAAATCGCCTCGTTTGCTTTGATGACCTCCTGTAGATAACTGTCTGCATTTTCAAGGGAAAATTTGGGCAGGATAAAGCCTGTGACAAGCCGTGCACTTTCACCAAACGCCTTGTGAATCCTGCCAATCTGCTGTGCATTGCGCACGCGCACAAATAGTTTGGGCATATAGAAATCATGTTGTACTGACTGTGCGTACAAGCTGTGCAGTGTTTGTGTTAAGATGTGCTCTGCCTCGGTCACACTGTCGTCTCGTATTGTGTCCTCCAGACACAGCGCGAGCGAATACTTGGTACCAAATCGATGCCTGACAATGGATTCGACAATGTTTTTTCTGTTGGCGGGGCAGTACAGGAGCGCCCCGACACTATAATAAAGCAAACTATTGTTCATGATTTCATATTCTCCTAATAAATAGTATGAATCAGTGTAAATTCACAGGAATTTAGGTCACATGTGCCCGTTTCGTATAAATAAATCTACTATAGCACACATTCTGGAAAAATGATAGTAGTGTTTTGACACAATGATTCATTTGTGTTGACTTTATGGCGCGATATTAGTAAAATATGTATAGAATGGAACTGAAATTGCAGCTCTCTTTTATAAAATGTGTGCAGGGGAAAAAACAATGGATAATGGACAAAGGAATGATACGCATCAAAATATCAGGGTAGTGCTTCCGCCAAGACCTGACAGGAAAGCAAAAGGAAAAGCAGAACCAACGGCTGAGCAGAAGAATACACAGCCAGTACGGGTGTCAATACCACCGCACCCGGCGAGGAGAGTCTCCTCGCCGCAGCAGGCAATGTCGCCGCCCGCATCCAACATTTCACAGCAGACCTTCACACCGCCAACCGCATCCAGTGCCATGCAGGTGCAAGATATATCAAGTGCGTCAGGGACTAGGCCGCATTCGTCCACACTTGCACAAAATCAAGTGCGGGCGGAGATGAGCTTTGAAAAGCTCGCACAGCTTGCACCCTCTGTCGTGATGATCACGGTCCATGACTATTCTGGGGAGGCGTTTGCGGGCGGCTCTGGGATTATGATTGGCAGGAAAGGGTACATTCTGACCAACAATCACGTATTGGAGGACGGCAGCTTTTTTTCTGTCAGGATAGAGAATGATGAACAGTGTTATCGGACAAAGGAGATCATCAAATACAATCAGGTGCTCGATCTTGCGGTGATCAGGATTGACAGAGTGTTAGACCCGCTTCCAGTCTATCAGGGACCGCAGCTTGTTCGGGGGCAGAAGGTAGTCGCGATCGGAAGCCCGCTGGGATATTTTAATTCGGTATCAGACGGCATTATATCGGGCATCCGCACGCTGGATGATGTTCAGATGATTCAGTATACAGCACCGGGGGCACCGGGCAGCTCAGGCGGGGCGCTCCTCAATATGTACGGCGAGGTGATCGGCATTGTCTCGGCGTCCGCGAGGGGCTCACAGGGCATCAACTGGGCTGTGGGATATGAATACATCAATCTGTTTGTGCAGGGATTTGTGAAGTAAAGAATTGTTTATTTCATTAAAAATAGATTAAAATACTATTAAGATTTGAAAGTATGTTCTGTAAATGTTGAATAAATAGTGTTCATATGATATAATTTCAGTAATTGTGTTGGGAAATTTTACTTGTGAGGAGTGGAAATGTTTACGCATAGTAAGATAAAAAATCTAAATGATTTTTTTGTGGAACGCGACGGCAGGCCGGACAAGGGTGTGTACTTTTATAGAATCAATGGTTATACAGAGGAGATTGGGCAGTTTATACAGAAATATTATGAGGCGGCAAGGCTTTCGGGTGTGATCATCGAGGGCAGGATTCCCAATCCAGATGAGAAGAATCTTGGCTATTATGAGGAAATTATGGGTCTGGACTTTCGGATGAGTCCAGACTTTATCGCACAGAGCCTCAGGAAATGGCTTCCGCGCATGAATGACTATCAGCGGGGGACTGTGGCGAGATCTCTTTTTGACACGCTCAATGCCCTGCGCAAAACTGGCAAAAATGACAATATGCTGAAAAATGCATACATAAAGTTTATGTGCTGGCTATATTATAAGTTTGAGCGGATTGTCAATATGCTGGGAGAAAGTAAAATTCCCAAAATTTTGTATGAGGGTGAGATCAGCAATTATGAGCTTATGCTTGTATCTATTCTCTCCAATGCCGGATGTGATGTTGTGTTGTTGCAGTATGCGGGAGATGCAAAGTATCTGAGCATCGATGCGGGCAGTGAGAAATCAGACAAACTTGAGCTTCCTGGTATGCGTGCTTTTCCACCGGATTTTAATTTGAAGTGGATTCGGTCGCAGATACAGGAGGCGTTGAACAACGAGCGGATCTATGGCATAAAGCCTCAGATTCTGAACTGCACAAATGCCTGGATTGAAGGAAAGGGCTTTGCTGATTTTAGGAAAAGTGTGTTGGCGAGGGGGGAGGATGCCAGACTTTTTTATAATTGTTTTTATAGAATCAATGGCGTGGAGGATAAGTTGACCTACGTCAATGATCTGTATCAACTCCAGCTTGAGCTGACCAACAGCCAGCGCCGCGTCGTCATTGTGGATGAGTGTATACCCAAGCCAGGCATGGATGAAATCGGAGCGATACGGCGCAAAAACTACACCCGACAAGATGAGATGCTGATGGATTTGTCCGCAAATATTCAGTACACAGCCAATATAGAATTACAGCGGGTGATGGTCAAGGCATTTTTGGATGTGCTGCTTTCGGAGGCGAAAGAGCCCGACATGAACCTCAATAAGCTCACGAACAAGGCTGTGTATCTGCTCTGCTGGCTCAAACGGTATCAAAAGAAACTATTTTCAAACTGGAAAATGCCGGACGTAAGCTGCTTTATACACATGGGACCCTGCAAGGACGAAAATGAGGCACTGTTTCTGCGTTTTTTGGCGCGGATTCCGGTGGATGTGCTGATCTTAAATCCCAATCTTAACACAAAGTGCTGTCTGGAGGATACACTGCTCTATGAGATTTGGTATGCGGAGTCGCTGTCGTTAAACCGATATCCGCAGCAGAGCGCTGACATTCAGATGGGAACGGTCGCATATCATGCGGAGCGTGAGCTGGATGGGCTTATGTATCAGGATACTGGAATTTACCGCAACTATCAGTACGACAAGGCGGTCTCTGTCACCTTGCAGACTATGTATGAGGAAATACAGATTCTATGGAAGGAAGAATTGAAATTCCGGCCAAATTTCAGCACAGAGAATGGCATCGTGACGCTGCCTGTGATTTTTGCGAAAGTGTCTGGAGTCAAGGATGGCATTGTCTCGAAATACTGGAGCACCATCAAAGGATTGATGACAGAGGATGCATATCTGGTCAAAAATGTGCCATATATCGATTCGGGAGCAGTCAATCCCATGAAGGCGCACGCGGTGGAATTTTTGAAAAATGGCCGTGTGCAGAGAAGAAAGATTAAGGAACATCCCAGTTATCCCTACAGCTTTCTGCGGGAGGAGATACAGGAGCATATTTTTGACAAGCTACAGTTGCTGATTGAGAGCAAACTGATCAAAGGAACTTTTGAGAACGGCACAGAGTACACCATCATGGCTACGATATTGAATATGCCAAAGGAGATTGTGCGGCTGATTCAAAAATTTGATTTTACAAAGAAAAACCCTAAATTAATCTATGTCAATACAGGGGAGAAGATAATTTCCTTGGAGGATTCGATTCTGACGGCATTTTTGAATCTCGCAGGATTTGATGTGATATTTTTTGTGCCGACAGGATATCAGAACATAGAGCGGTTTTTTAATAAAAGATCTATGGAGGAGCACCAGATTGGCGAGTATGTATATGACCTGCAAGTGCCAAATATGGCATTGGTTTCATCCAATACACGTCCGTCGTGGCGTGATAAGCTTTTTAGGAGAAGTTGATTTGCAGGTTATGAACAGAACGGAGGAGTAAAAATGGGACTTGATTTTAGCAAAACAAAGACACAGGCATCGGCGATGGCAAATACGGTGGATGCCAGAAATGAGATTGAGGTGGTTGAAACGTATGACATCGTCGAGGACAGACAGCAGATGAATGAGGTGCTTGTCGGTTCACAGGAGGTTGACAACATCGTGAGCACGATCGAGATCAACAATCTTGAAACGATCGTATCCTTTGGCGCGGAGGTTGCGGAGGAGATCTCCAAGGCGTCGGATGTAGTACTCAACAATGTGAATATGTCCCAGCTGGATGACTCGAGTGAGATGCTCAATGCGCTTGCGAAGGTGATGGAGAAATTCGATATTGACGAGCTTCAGGAGAATCCTTCCTTGTTTGGCAAACTTTTTGGCAATATGAGGAGGCAATTGGACAAAATATTGGATAAGTATCATACAATGGGGGATGAGGTTGACAAGATCTATGTGGAGCTTCGAAAATATGAATCGGAGATCAAACAGTCGAACCGCAATCTGAATACAATGTTTGAGGCGAATGTAAACTATTATCATGAGCTGGTCAAATATATCCTTGCGGGGGAGCAGGGGTGTAGGGAGATTGAGGCGTACATCGCGCAGCGGGAATCTGATATGCAGATGACGGGAGACACCTCCATTCAGTTTGAACTGACCAGTCTGAATCAGGCGCTGATGATGCTAGAGCAGCGCACACAGGATTTGAGGACTGCGGAAAGCGTAGCTATGCAGTCAATCCCGATGATCAAGGCGATGGAATTTAGCAATATGAATCTTGTCAGGAAGATTAATTCCGCCTTTATCATCACATTGCCAGTGTTTAAGCAGGCACTCGCTCAGGCGATTATGCTCAAACGCCAGAAGCTGCAAGCGGAGGCGATGAGTGCACTTGACGCCAAGACCAATGAGATGTTGATTCGAAATGCGCAGAATACAGTCGAGCAGACAAAGCTGACAACGGCGATGGCAGCAGGCAGCTCGATCAAGATTGAAACATTAGAAACAACCTGGAAAACAATTGTGGACGGTATCAATGAGACAAGGCAGATTCAAAATGACGCGAAAAAGAAACGTGTTGAGGATCAGGCGCGACTTGAGACGATCAAACAGGAGTTCAACAGGATGTATCATATGCCAGACAAGAGAGCACAGTAATTTTAGTATGTTAATTGTTATGAAGGAGGAAAAGATATGCCAATCAATTTATCAAAAGGACAGAAGGTCGATCTGACAAAAGGAAATCCGGGTCTCAAAAAGATTATGGTAGGACTTGGATGGGATGTCAACGCGTTTGATTCCGGTGCGGACTTTGACTTGGATGCAGCAGCATTTATGGTGGGTGCAAACGGAAAGTGCCCGACGGAGCAGGAGTTTATATATTACCATAATCTGACACATCCAAGTGAGGCATTGAAGCACATGGGCGACAACCTGACAGGCGAGGGTGAGGGAGACGATGAGCAGATTGCGGTTGATCTCGACAAGATTCCCGCGAATATTGAGAAGGTGGCATTTACGGTTACGATTTATGACGCAGATACCAGGAGACAGAATTTTGGACAGGTTTCCAACGCATTTATCAGAATAGTCGATGAGATGACAAACACAGAGTTGATTCGCTATGATTTGGGTGAGGATTTCTCGATTGAGACGGCGGTCGTAGTCGGGGAGCTGTACAGACATAATGGAGAGTGGAAGTTCAATGCAATCGGAAGTGGTTTTCAGGGCGGACTTGCAGCACTCTGTGGTCATTATGGCATAGAGGTTGCATAAAATAGAAAAAAGGAGGGCATAAAGATGCCAGTAAGTTTACAAAAAGGTCAGAAGGTCAGTCTCACAAAGGATAATCCGGGGTTGAAGAAAGTCGTTGTAGGACTTGGATGGGATGTCAATGCATTTGATACAGGCGGAGATTTTGACCTGGATGCGGCAGCCTTTTTATTGGGTGATTCAGGCAAGGTTGCGGATTCCAATGACTTTGTATTTTATAGTAATCTCACCCATCCGTCGGGCAGTGTCATACATCAGGGGGATAATCTCACTGGAGTCGGTGACGGAGACGATGAGCAGATTAAGGTAGACTTGTCAAAGGTTCCTGACAATATCACAAAGATTGCGTTTACAGTGACGATCTACGAGGCAGAGCAAAGACGGCAGAATTTTGGTCAGGTCAGCAATGCGTTTATCAGAATTTACAATGAGGAGACAGGAGAGGAAATGCTTCGCTATGATTTGGGTGAGGATTTCTCGATTGAGACGGCGGCGGTGTTTGGTGAGCTGTACAAGAATGGCGGCGAGTGGAAATTCAATGCGATCGGAAACGGATTCCAGGGCGGTCTTGCGGCGCTGTGTGCAAATTTCGGTGTTGATGTTGAGTAATGGATTCAGATCATCAAGGTAAAACTAGGTTGAGAGAAGGGAGAATACAATGTCAGTAAGTTTACAAAAGGGACAGAAAGTCAGTTTATCTAAGGATAATGCAGGTCTATCTAAAGTGATCGTGGGACTTGGCTGGGATGAGGCGCCGCAGGGCAAGAGAGGTTTCTTTGCACCCAAGCCGCAGCCAATCGACTGCGATGCGTCTGCGCTGATGCTCAGAAGCGGAAGGCTGTGTGCAAATGAGGATATCATCTATTTTGGCAATCTCAAGCATCCGACAGGTACGGTACAGCACATGGGCGATAACCTGACGGGAGCTGGTGAGGGAGATGACGAGCAGATTATTATTGACTTGGCATCTGTTCCGCAGGTTTATGACAAGATTGTTGTTGTCGTAAACATTTATCAGGCTGTGCAGAGAAAGCAGCATTTTGGCATGATTAAAAATGCGTTTATCCGCATCGTGGATGCCAGAAACAACACAGAGTTGTGCAAGTATGATCTGTCGGAGGATTACTCGAACATGACGGCAATGATCTTTGGTGAGATTTATAGACATAACGGTGAGTGGAAATTCAATGCCATGGGTCAGGGAACGACGGATCCGGGACTTGGCGAGCTTGCCAATCGATTTATATAAATGAAGTCAACAATGAATGAGGAGAAAATGAAAAATGAAATTTAATGGACTTAGTGACAAAGAGGTCGAGCAGTCGCGCGGGCAGTATGGTTCGAATCAGATTCCTGATTCGGAGCCGACTACCTTCTGGGAGGAGTTTAAGGAGACATTCGGGGACCCGATGATCAAGATCCTCTTAGCAATCGCGGCGCTGATGATTGTCATGTTTTTCTTTGGCTACGCGGAGATTTACGAGCCGCTTGGAACGATCGTGGCAGTGCTTGTTGTGGCATTTGTGTCAGCAAAGACTGGTGTGGCGAGTGATACCAAGTACCGCGAGTTGAAAGACAGCACAGAGAAGGACAAGTGTAAGGTATACAGAAATGGCGTCGTCACGGTGATCGAGGTGGATGATGTCGTTGTCGGAGATAAGGTGCTGTTGCAGTCCGGCGACAAGATTCCGGCGGATGGTATTCTGATTGATGGCGCACTTAAGGTAGACAACTCAGCCTTGAACGGAGAGGCGGAGGAGTGCAAAAAGACAGCGGCAGACCCCAGTGTGCAGCTTGCGGATGACATTACAGGCGACACGTTCGTGGACAAGTATTCCCTGTTTCGCGGCGCGGTGATCTTTGACGGGGAAGGTGTGCTCGATGTCAGAAAAGTCGGCTTGAAGACTATGATGGGCAAGATGGCTGAGGAAATGCAGGAGGACGAACCAGACTCACCGCTCAAGGTGAAGCTTGCAAAGCTTGCAAAACAGATCTCAACCTTTGGCTACATCGGTGCGATTATCATTGCACTGTTTTATCTGGCACATGCGGTACTGGTATTTGACGGCGGGGCAGCAGGATACTTTTCACAGCCGATACCCGATATCATCAAGAATGTGATCGATGCAGTCTCACTTGCAGTCGTGATTATCGTCTGTGCGGTGCCGGAGGGACTTCCGCTGATGATCTCGCTTGTGCTGATGCAGAATACAAGCAAGATGCTTGACCATAATGTCCTTGTCAGAAAAGCAGAAGGTATAGAGACTGCGGGTTCATTAAACATTCTCTTCAGTGATAAGACGGGTACGATCACCAAAGGATCGCTTGAGGTGGTAGATTTCTTCTGTGCGGACGGCAATTCGATTGACATCCCACAGTTGAGTAAGCATAGTAAAATCAAGGGACTGATGGACCTTGCGATCGGCAAGAATACACAATCGATGTTTGACGCTTCACACAGAGTTATCGGAGGTAATGCTACTGATCAGGCGCTCATGAAGTTTATCGGGGAGGATACTTTCAACACGTTGGCTTCCAACAAGGAGTATGTGGTTACGGCGCAGCAGGGCTTTAACTCGACGAACAAATTCAGTCAGGCGCGAATCGACAGCGTGGGCAAGACCTTTTATAAGGGGGCGCCGGAGCGGCTTCTTGCAGCGGCGACAAAGTATTTGGATGCGGACGGAAACGTTCGGGATATAGACAAGGCAGTGCTTGACAGAAAGATTGACGAGCTTGCGGCAAAGGCAATGCGTGTGCTGGCGTTTGGCTATTCTGAGAGTCCGCTTGTGGAGAGCAAGATCAATCAAGATATTGTCATTATCGGTCTGGTCGGCATCCGTGATGATGTGAGACCGGAGGCGAGAGAGGCGATCAAGGAAGTGCAGAATGCGGGCATTCAGGTTGTCATGATTACAGGTGACAGACTTGAGACTGCCGTGGCGATTGCTAAGGATGCGGGCTTGTTAAAGAGCAACGATGAGATGGCGCTCTCCTCTGCCCAGTTAAATGAGATGACAGACGACGAGGTAAAGAAGATCATACCGAAGATTCGTGTGATTGCAAGAGCGCTGCCGACAGATAAGTCTCGTATGGTAAGACTCTGTCAGGAGATGAACCTTGTTGTGGGTATGACGGGTGACGGTGTGAATGATTCGCCGGCACTAAAGCGCGCCGATGTCGGCTTTGCGATGGGCAGTGGTACAGAGGCAGCAAAGGAAGCTGGAAAGATTGTAATTCTGGATGATAACTTTAAGTCTATCAAGGATGCTATCTTGTACGGAAGAACGATTTACCACAATATATTAAAATTCTGTAAGTTCCAATTAGTAATTAACGTCACAGCCGTTATCGTCAGTGCGATCGCACCGTTTTTTGGTGTGGATGAGCCGCTAAAGGTAACACACTTACTGTTTGTAAATCTTGTGATGGACAGTCTCGGTGCGATTATGCTGGGCAATGAACCAGCGCTTGAAAAGTATATGCGCGAGAAGCCCAGAAGAAGGGATGAGAGCATTGTGAGCAAGCCCATGATGGCACAGATCATCACGATGGGACTCTGGCTTACGGTTGTGAGCTTTGTCTATCTGAAAGCGCCGTTCTTTGTGGATTTGTTTGACACAGAGGAGCAGCATTTGACAGGATATTTCGTGTTGTTTATCGTGAGTGCACTGTTTAACGGCTTTAATGTCAGAGATGACGGATTTGGTATTTTCAAGGGACTCGATCAGAATACAGGATTTATCAAGGTATTCTTGACGATTATCTTAGTACAGGCGTTGATTGTCAATGCGGCACTGATACCATTTGAAGCGTTTACATGGATTGGAAACATGTTTAGCTGTAAGCCGTTTGGAATCAAAGGATGGATTACAATTGTTGTGCTGGCGGTGACTATGATTCCGGTGGATATGGTCAGAAAGCTTGTTGTCAACAGAAAATAAAGACCTGTGCAATTGGTAAAGAAATAAATAGCAGTTTATGAACAAGGGCTGTCGTGAAATGCAGTTTGCCTATAATTAATGGAGCAACTGGCAGTATTTTCCGACAGCCTTGTTGCATTTATCGACCTGTAACTTTAGTATGTTTTGAAATATAGGAGTGATCGATGGTAGTTTTTCATACAGATTTGGACAATACAATCATCTATTCATATAAGCATGATATCGGAGCGGATAAACGCTGTGTCGAACTTTATCATGACAGAGAAATTTCTTATATCACAGGAGAAACGTATCGGCTGTTAAAGCAAGTGAGGGCGAAGGAACAGCAGGTGATGATCGTGCCGACGACAACGAGAACGATAGAGCAGTACCAGCGGATTGATTTGGGCATAGGGACTGTATCCTGCGCGCTTGTCTGCAATGGCGGTGTGCTGTTATCTGACGGCAGAGAGGACGAGGAGTGGTACCGCGGTTCGCTGGAGCGGATTGCAGGCAGCAGGGATACGCTTTGTGAGGCATTGTTTCTTTTGGAGAAGGAGCCGAGAAGAAGCTTTGAGCTGCGCTTGATTCGAGATCTGTTTGTCTTTACAAAGTGTGAGGAACCTGAAGCGGTCGTGTGTGATTTGAGGAAGCGCTTGGATGCAAAGGCTGTTGATGTGTTTCATCATGGTGTGAAGGTCTATGTTGTACCCAAAGCATTGAGTAAGGGAAACGCGGTTCAGCGATTTAGGGAGTATGTGAGTGCTGCGTATGTAATCGCAGCGGGGGACAGTGAATTTGACTGTTCTATGCTGGAAGCAGCAGATTTGGGGATTGCGGCGCCAGAGCTTGCGCGGGCGTATTTGTTTTCAGACAAGGTGATCTGCGCTCCGGCAGAAAAGCTTTTCGCAGAGACCGTGCTCGGCACGGTGTTAGCGCATGTCTGAGCAATCGAGTGTGCATACTAATCTGGAGTTTTGATTGGTGATGCTTTCACCTAGCACAAATTTGCCCGCGTACAGTGAGTTTTCAAACAGATTCTTATTTTTTAATTGGGGCGATGGCCGAGACGACCGCCGTCCATGCCCAGGCTGATGCCACTTGCGCGCTCATTAGGCTGGATGATGACAGTTACGGGTTGGCGGGTATTCCACTCGAAGCTGTAGGATTCTCCCGAGGTCTGACCGATAAAGGTTTTCCAGTTGATATCCATCTTGATATCAGGATCACAGTAGCCGTTGCCCATCCAGCACACGACAGCGTCCGGGTCAACGGCGAGTGTGGAGCCGGTCTGGACGTTGCTCAGCACGATGGGATTTCCGTCGATTAAGATGGCAACGTATGCATTTGGCCCGGTGCCTGTCAGGGTGGAGGTGGCAAGCCCTTTCTGAGAAATGACGCCGCAGCCGATGAAGCGCACGTCGTATTTGCAGTCAGGAGTAAAGGCGAGAATGTTCTCAGACTCGATCGAGAGGACTTCACCGGGCTGGAGCTGATACACGACGACATGCTGTGCATGGTTGGCATAGTATGTAATGCTGTCACCGTTCATCATGACTTTCATGAGCGGGAGATTCTCTCCAGTGACGCGCCTCAGCAGCGAGCCAATCAACGCCTGCCCTGCATTTTCCTGTGGTCCGAGCAGAAGTTTCTCAAATTTATAATTTTTCTGACCGCCGTTTTCACCGCAGATAAAGGAACCTGCTTTGGTGAACAGCACATCATTTCCGCGGCAGGTCACTTTTAAGGTCAATTCATTAATCACTTCAAATGTCAACATAGTTGTTACTCCTTTTTATCTAATTAACTGGACATGGAGAGTCTTTGTAGGAAGGCTCTGAATGGGCAGATTGCTGTTTGTCATAGAACCTGGACGCCGTACAGTTCACACAATCCGGCGAGATCTCTGGCGACACCGTTTCCGATGGCATTAAATTTCCATGCGCCGTTGTGTTGGTAAAGCTCTCCGATCATCATCGAGATAACATTATTGTAGTATTCTGTCATGAGAAAGCTTACAAGCTCCCTTCCAGACGGGTCCATTATACGAACATAGGCGTCCTTTAACATGCCGAAATGAAGTTTGTCTGCCAGTGCTTCGTTGATGGTGAGGACAAAGACAATTTTTTGAACCTGTGGATTCAGGCGTCCGAAGTCTATCTCGATACGCTCTCGGTCTGCGCCGCCGGAAGCAACAAATTTTGTGCTCTGGTCGGGACTGAGGGGCTGACCATAAAAGACGAACCATGAATCACCGATGACTTTTCCGTCTGCGCCGAGCAGAAATGCGGATACGTCCACATCGCACCGGGCATCTGTGACATTCCAGCCAAAACAGGCATCCACAGCAGTCAGCGCAGCGGTGGAGAGCAGTGTTTTCTGTCCCTTTTGCACTTTGTTTTGCAGCGTAGGGACAGGGCGCGCGATCGGAGCGCCGTTTGTATTTTGCTGACCCGCAGTCAGTGCGGGCTGTATGTTCTGCTGTTGTGGTGTCCTGGCTGGGGGGCGCGAGGATGTCTGTTGAGCAGTATAAGGCTGCGTTTGCTGCATTGAACGAGGTTGTGTCTGCTGAACAGAACGAGGCTGTGTCTGCTGAGCAGTATAAGGCTGCGTTTGCTGCATTGAACGAGGTTGTGTCTGCTGAACAGAACGAGGCTGTGTCTGCGCGTGTGTCTGCTGGACCGTGGGAGCGTTGTTTTGCGTATTTTTGATAATTGAAGTGATTGTATTTTTGTTTTTAACGCTCTGTGGCTCAGGTATGTTGACTGACAGAATGGAATTGCGGTTCATGGGACCACTTGTTTTCATTTTAACAGTTACCATGTAGTTCCTCCGTCTGTATATTTTTGTAAAATCTAAGCTTTATTATAGCACATTCAATAGGATGGTACATTAAAAATACATTAAATCTAGTGCATTTAACAGTTTTTAATAAATTTTTAAGTTTGTATCTTATCAAAATGCGTTCTATCCGTTATAATAGTGCTGTCTGAGGATATATTATTTAGTATAGTTTCTCGGAATCCTCCTTGCACCTGCATTGCGGCTGAGTTACTGTCATATACACACAAATTGAATCATCGTACATTTTACGCATGTAGTATTAATTTGTGCATATCTGACATAAACTCTTCTCACAAGATCAGGTACAAAGAGACTCCGAGATCCTATTAGGTTGAATGGGAGACAATTGAAGTCTCTAGGGAGGAGAAAATGGACTTTTTTGATTTGTTGACGATGATAGGTGGCTTGGCGCTGTTTTTGTATGGAATGCATCTGCTCAGCGAGGGTCTTGAAAAGTTGTCGGGCGGGCGGCTTGAGAGGGTTTTGGAAAATCTGACCAATAACAGGCTCAAAGCAGTGCTTTTGGGTGCAGGCGTGACAGCCGTCATCCAATCTTCGTCTGCGACGACTGTCATGGTGGTGGGCTTTGTCAATTCTGGGATCATGAAACTTTCGCAGGCAATTGGAATTATTATGGGTGCAAATGTCGGAACGACGATCACTTCATGGCTGTTGAGCCTCACGGGGATTGAGAGTGACAGCTTTTTCTTGCAGCTAGTCAAACCGACTTCGTTTTCACCAGTGCTTGCCGCGATTGGTGTCATTTTTATCATGTTTATGAAAAATGGAAGAAAACGGGACCTTGGGGCCATTTTGGTCGGATTCGCTATATTGATGACTGGAATGGACACGATGTCCTCCGCGGTGAAGCCATTGAGTCAAGTGCCCGAGTTTACTGGACTTTTTACAATGTTTACGAACCCAATTTTAGGATTGATTGTAGGTGCGATGGTCACAGCGATCATCCAGTCATCCTCCGCTTCTGTCGGTATTTTGCAGGCGCTGTGCGTGACGGGAAGCATTCATTACGCGGCGGCAGTGCCGATTATTCTTGGTCAGAATATTGGAACCTGTGTCACGGCGATGATGTCAGGTGTCGGCGCAAGCAAAAATGCGAGACGGGCTTCGATCGTCCATCTTTTATTTAATATGATCGGAACGGCAATTTTTATGATTGTCTTTTATGCCTTGAATGCAATGTTGGATTTTACTTTTATGGAGGAGGCGGCTGACAGTGCTGGGATTGCGCTCGTGCATACTGGATTTAATGTGCTTGCGACTTTGGTGCTGCTTCCATTTGCAAATCTTCTTGAAAAATTGTCGCTCATTATCATTAAGCCCGACGAGGAGGAAGAGCGGCAGGCAATGGAGAACGAGCTGTTTGCCAAGATGGATGAGCGGTTTTTGAGCACGCCTTCTTTTGCGCTGGAGCAGGCTTATTCGTATGTGCTAAAGATGGCGGCGCTGACAAAAGAATCGCTGAATGGGGCGACGGACAACCTGTTTGAATTTGATAAGAAACATGTGAAGGATATTGAACAGATGGAGAGCTTGGTAGACCGCTATGAGGATGAAATCAGCGGGTATTTGGTAAAGCTTTCGAGCCGGAATCTGAGCGAGCCGGATTCCCGCAAGCTGAACATGCTGCTGCATAGTGTCGGGGATTTGGAGCGGATTTCAGATCATGCGATCAACTTAGTGGACTGTGCCAAGACGATGAATAAGAAGGAACAGCATTTTTCTGAGAAAGCGACGGAGGAGCTACAGATTTTTTCCCAGGCGGTCAGAGATATCGTGAATGCCTCGATAGGTGTTCTCGAGACGCAGGACGAGGAGGCAGCGAAGTCGATCGAACCGTTTGAGGAGGCGATTGATATTCTCCAAAAAGAGATGAAAAAACGTCATGTGAAGCGACTCAGAAAAGGAAAATGTACTGCTGAGATGGGGTTTGTCCTCTCAGATATCACAAATAACTATGAGCGGATCGCAGATCATTGTTCCAATCTGGCGATCAATGTGATGCAGCTGCGCGAGGATGACACACATGCGCATGAGTATGTTGACAGCATTGAGAAGGGGGAGGGCAGTACCTTTGATAAGATTATGCAGGAGCATCTAAAGCGGTATGAGCTGCCGGGAAAAACGGTCAAGCAGTGATGCTGTGCATGATAGAACACAATTACGCAGAAAATAAGACTGAAAACTGTCAATAATGACATGAATTTTTAGTAAATTGCACAAAATTTTTAGATGGCGAATATTTTTTGTTGTACTTGAAAAAAAATTAACTTATAATATATTCGTTGAGTTTAGCGCATCACAGTGTTAAAATAGTTTTTATAAACCAAGGAGGATTTAAAAATGTCATATGTAGATGAAGTATTAGAGCTTGTAAAGAAAAAAAATGCAAGCGAGCCTGAATTTATTCAGGCGGTAACAGAGGTTTTAAATTCACTCAGACCTGTTGTGGAGGCAAACGAAGAGCTCTATAAGAAAAATGCGATTTTGGAGCGCATCACAGAGCCTGACCGCCAGTTTATGTTCCGCGTGCCATGGGTGGACGACAAGGGACAGGTGCAGGTCAACAGAGGCTTCCGCGTACAGTTTAACAATGCCATTGGACCTTACAAGGGAGGACTCCGTCTGCATCCTTCGGTAAATCTTGGTATCATTAAATTCTTAGGATTTGAGCAGATTTTCAAAAATTCCCTCACAAGCCTTCCAATTGGCGGCGGCAAGGGCGGTTCCGACTTTGACCCGAAGGGCAAGTCAGACAGGGAAATCATGGCATTCTGCCAGAGCTTTATGACAGAGCTTTCGAAGTATATTGGCGCAGATGTGGACGTTCCAGCGGGCGATATCGGAACGGGCGCAAGAGAGATCGGCTTTATGTTCGGACAGTACAAGAGAATCCGAGGCACCTTCGAGGGCGTACTCACAGGTAAGGGGCTTACATACGGCGGTTCCCTCGCGCGTACAGAGGCAACAGGATATGGTCTGCTCTATCTCACACAGGAATTGATGAAGTGCCACGGCGAGTCGATGGAAGGCAAGACCGTTGTTGTATCTGGTGCTGGTAATGTTGCAATCTATGCGACACAGAAGGCACAGCAGATGGGCGCAAAGGTTGTCACCTGCTCTGACTCTACAGGCTGGATATATGATTCCGAAGGAATCGATGTTGCACTGCTCAAGGAAGTAAAGGAAGTAAAGCGCGCAAGACTGACAGAGTACGCAGCGGCAAGACCGAGCGCTGAATATCATGAAGGACGCGGCGTGTGGCAGATCAAGTGCGACATTGCACTTCCTTGTGCGACACAGAACGAACTTCTGCTTGAGGACGCAAAACAGCTTGTAGCAAATGGCTGCAAATGTGTCTGCGAGGGTGCAAACATGCCTACAACGATTGACGCGACAGAGTATTTACAGCAGAACGGTGTATGGTTTGTCGGCGGCAAGGCTGCAAATGCAGGCGGTGTGGCGACTTCTGCGCTGGAGATGTCACAGAACAGCGAGCGTCTGAGCTGGAGTTTTGAGGAAGTAGATGCAAAGTTACAGAATATTATGGTAAATATTTACCACAATATTGATGACGCAGCAAAGCGGTATGGCATGGAAGGCAACTATGTGGCTGGTGCGAATATTGCTGGATTTGAGAAGGTTGTCAATGCGATGCTCGCACAGGGTGTTTGCTAATAAAGAAAAAAGAGTCCCCAAAGTGTTGTGCTTTGGGGATTTATTATTTGCATATCTCGTTTTGTATCATAGAGGAATCAAAAGAGGTAAGACAAAGCAAACTGCTATGGAGTCCAATATGGACATTGAGACGCTTCATTGGCAAACGCAGAAAGGAAAATATTTCGTCATAGTGTAAGAAACTGTAAAAAAATGACGGTTCATATTTTGTAAAAATCTGACAAAGTTTTTAATAATTGTAAGATATGAAAATACGAGGGTAGATTTTATTGCTTGTGGCATGATACCATAAAGGCAAGGAACAAGTAAATCAAGAGTTTCATTGTTTTTTGCAAATGGAGAGGCGTGATCAAGTGTCGGAAAAGGAGTATATAAAGCAGATTGTGGATATGGCTTGTCTGTTGGAAAAGGAAGATTTAAAATTTTTGAAGCAGATCTACACGATGATGTGTCATTATATAAGAAAAAGAAAGAATGCGTGAAATAAAAGGGCATAACTTTTCAGCTATGCCCTAACGTTCACCAAGCCTGCAAGATGGGCGGCGTATCCATCATCTCAGGTACTCTTGCGAGTGTGTCGGGAGCCTTTCCGACCTTTGCGACTTGATTAATCGTTATTTTATGTTATTGATTATAACTTATGCCTGATTAATTGTCAAATTTTTTTAGGCGTCCATTTTGTATGCCATGCTGTAGTTTGGCTTCTGTTATGGTGTGTAGCGTGGCGACGTAGAGGTAATTGTCTGCTGTATCCAGCTTGATACCGATTTGTACATTCTGGGATATCACCTTGACCAGTTCAAAGCTAAGATTTTTCTCGTTTGGATTTACGCCGATATAATCCGGCGAAGCAATAATACTGGGAATGAGATGCATATACTGTAAACAGTCTGGATGCCTTTTCTGTATATGGCTTCTCAGACCGTTTGACTGATATATGATTCCGCCGCCAATATTGCGGGGAAGATAGGCATCGAAATTAGTGTTATAAGTTCCAACAATGCTCACATTATTCTTCATTCGTTGTCGTTTCCTTTTTTATCTCAATAATGATCTTGTCAATAATACTGTCAGCAAGCTGCTTTGATTTATCGTCCAGTTTGTAATAAACGTTTAGAATGCTTTTGATTACCGTGTAGGTGGGGCTTTTGGCTGATAACAGATCTTCTATGCATTCAGCTAGTTCATCCTCCGCTAACTTTGGAGGCTGCTTAGGTTCTATTCCATCACGCAGCCATTCCTCACGGTATCCAAATTCGCGGCAGATTGATTTAATCATCTGTTCCGTTACATTATTTTTTCCGCTTTCAATGCAGGAGATCGCAACCTTACTGACGCCCAAGCGTTCGCCAAATTTTTCCATTGTCAGTTCAACTGATTTTCTGATTTCCTTAACACGTTCATTGATTGTCATTTTTTCACCCCTTTGTAGATAAAGAATAGCACTTTATCACAAATACGTCAATGAAAAAGTTATTAGAATTAACAAATAATATTTATATAAGTTATAATAACTAACAAATATTTAGAAAACGATAGAATCTGCTATAAAGCGGCTACAGTAATGAAACTTAGTAAGATAGAAAACAGGAAAGGACATCATTGAATTAGTCCTGTCAAGCAAACTGAAAGATACAAAAGCGCCAATAACGCTCGGAAGTATCTTGCAGTGCAACAGCTTTCAAGCGACGAGTACCCTGAAAGCCAGCTATACATTTATGAGAGAATAACGTATAATAGTGTGAGAAGTTCGAAGTCTCACACCGAAAAAATGCCAAAATCTGCGAAAAAAGCTGTAGGAGGACGAGTTATGGATATTACATTTGTTACAGGACGGGAAAAATTTAATTACAGAGTCTGCGCTATGATGATTTTCAACAATAAAATACTGGCAATGCACGACGAGCGTTCTCCGTACTTTTATTTGCCCGGCGGCAGAGTTCAAATGGGGGAAACTGCCGAACATGCAGTAATTAGGGAAGTAGAGGAGGAGCTGAAGATTACACCTCAAATTATTCGCCCGTTGTGGTTGAACCAGAGCTTTTTTACTGAAGATGTGGATAAATTGAATTACCATGAAATTTGTATCTATTATTTAGTTGATATTTCTGGAACAGGGCTATTCGATCAAGGGGAACAGTTTACACTTTATGAGGGCAGCCACGCTCATGTCTTTGAATGGCTTGCGTTTGAGCGCTTACAGAATGAATATTTCTATCCGATATTTCTGAAAACAAACATTTTCAATCTGCCAGAACATCTGGAAATAAGAACAGAATATGAGTGATTTGATAACTTTCAGCTTATAACTGACAGCCCATAAAAAATAAAACAACATGCGCCAGCCGAAGGACTTGAGCGGAGTGAAAATTTGTATTATTGTCACACAATATCTTCATATATTCCGTATTGTCGAACTACAGTGGATTTGCCGCAGATTCCTTATAAAATGCCTGTTTTTGTACGATATAGTATATAGCATACCAGATTGTGTCTGAACATGCTTTTCCACAAATGAAAGAAAGGACGAGTCGGACATGTTCTGATATGACACAACTATAAATTTGTCTGAATCAAGGAGGATGATGGCATGAGTATGATGATGGGAATTAGCAGTCCCAACACGAGACGACTGGAGTTCAGGGATAAGGGCGGAAATGTCGTTGGTTCTGTGACAATCAAAAGTGCGAAGTCGCAGGAGACAAAGAAGAAGCGGCTGCCGTACAGCTACAAGGAAATTTCCACAAGACTTTTAAACGCAAAAAAGTCGGGCAACGCGCATCAGGTACTGATTAGTGCGAAGCAGAAGGTGGCGGCCCTTAGGCTGATGTACAAGGGAGGCGTGTATGATGACAATGAGATTTTCAATGCCTTGATGCACGCACAGGCGATCACCAGAGTGGCGAAGAAGCGCATGAAACATCTCGAGGAGGAAGAGCGGGTCGATCATAAAGGCGGACCCTGCGAGACTGAGCTTGAGGAAAAGACTGAGCAAGGAACTGCAAAGCAGCTAAGGGAGGAAGATCCGTCAGATGTCAACCTTCAGAGAATGCAGAAGCTCATGGAGCAGTATGAGCGCATGATGGAGGAGGCAATGAAGGCATTAGAACGGGTCGATGACATGGACGAGTTCTCGGAGGGCATGGGAATCAGTGTACAGCAAAGCATGGACCCAGAGGACGTAGAGATGATGAAGAAGAAACATCGTGCCGACGAGATGAAAGAAATCATGGAAGCGGACATGAAGTACCTCAAAGCCATGTTTAACAAGTTTGAGAAGGAGAAGCAGACGATCAGCAGCAATGCTTATGGAATGAATGGTTATGACAGAAATGGCGTCTCACTCCAACTGGGGGGCATGAGTATTTCGACCGGCGCGTCGCCGAGTGCGCCAGCCGTGGTTGAGGGCGGTACGATTGACACAGCAGTGTGAGACTATAGCATATTGATTGACGAATCAATCGCAACAGATTCCGCAGATATTGGAAATTCCAAGTCTGCGGAATTTTTGATGCACAGATTCATACAACGATGCTTGACTAAGGACACCCAGATAAATCCCAAGCTAAAAATTATCGGCATATTTGCCAAATATCTTCCATTATTTATAATATTTCTAGTAAATTTGCAGAGAATGTGTTAAAATAAATTTAATAAAATGAAAAGGAGCTGATAGTATGTATAAAATCATTACCATGGAACGTGAATTTGCAAGCGGCGGCAACGAGATTGGCAGACGGGTAGCCAAAAAATTAGGCATAGAACTATATGACAGGAATATTCTGGTGGAAGCGGCAAAAAGACTTGATATTCCTCCAATTTATATCGGGGATTTGGAGGAGACTGCACCGGGAAGCATTATCTTTAACCTCTCAAAGACAGCGATTGGCGGCAGCAAAAAGGACAATACGAATTTGCCAATGTCTGAGAAACTGTTTTTGGAAGAGAGAAAAATCATTGAGGAAAATGTAGAAAAACATGACTGTGTGATTGTTGGAAGATGCGCCTCTTTTATCTTGTTTGACAGGGCGGACTGCCTGAAGGTATTTGCCTATGCTGACAAGGATTACCGCATTAACCGCGCAATTCAGACAGAGAATATTGCGCCTGCGGAGGCAGAGGATTTCCTGCGCAAGTCCGACAAGAGAAGGAGTAATTTCTACAATACGCATACTGGCTGGAAATGGGGCGATATGTCCAAGTTTGACTTGTGCTTGAATACCAGCAGCCTCGGATTGGATGCGTGCGTGGATATCCTTGCGGGTATGATGCAGAAGTGACAAAAAAGCGTTACTTCGTTGAAAAATGATAGAATATATGATACACTAAAACACAGCAATACCATAACGGTAGGCGGTTTGCCCTCTGCGGAGGGATTGTGACCCTCCGACTACATAGAACGATGTAAAAATGGGGGGTGATGCGAATGATAACAATAGAAAGTCTGATTGCAATAATCAGTTTGGTGCTGACTTCTTTTGGACTTGGTTATACAATTGGCAGCAGCACAAAAAAATAACCGCCCAAGCCTATCAATCTTAGCGGTTATCTTTTACTAATATTACTGGGCAAACCGTCTATCGGTATTGCTTTTTCATATTTACTATAACATAGTTTCAGTTCGATATCAATAGTTTCTCTTATACAAATTTTGCACTTTTATGACCCGCTCGACTGATAACACCGCACGCCAAACTTCCAAAGCAGCAGCGCCGGTACCAAGAAGAAGCAGGCAGCAAGCGGCAGAAACATATAAAAGACCGAGGTCTGCCGGTCAAGGATATACAGGAGCGGATAGTACTGTACCAGCGCATAAGGAATGACAAATGTCGTAAACAGCAGCATCTTTTTGCCATAGATGCCAATCGGATATTTGCCAAGCTCCCTGCCACCGTCAGTAAAAACATTCATGAACTCAAGCCCTTCGAGTGTAAAAAAGCACAGCGCCGCATAGATAAAAAACAGCGCTGTAAAGACCACGGTGCCGCCAGCCAGCATAAACAAAAGCGTACATATTTTGGGGACATTCCATACAACATTACATTTCATGATGCCATAGGCAAATATAACAACTGCCTGTAACAACCGCCCGATTCTTGTCAATTCAAATTTGGAGCCGAGCACCTGAAGGATTTCATTCTGCGGGCGCACCAGAACACGGTCAAATTCGCCGCTTCTGACCATGCCAGAAAACGTGTCAAATCCCCGTGCAACCATTTCTGCCAGCCCAAATTCCAGCAAAACCACAGAGAAACACAACAGCACTTCGCTGTAGGTAAACCCTTCCACACTCGAAAACCGCTGAAACATAAAAAAGATGCCAAGAAAGATGTTGAATGACACCAGAAACTGCCCAACCGCCGTCAGCAGAAAGGAAGTCTTGTACTGCATCATACAGCGGATATTGATGGAGACGTAGTGCAGATATAACCAGATTGTTTTCATGCGTTCTAACCTCCTTGTACAATGATTCTTTTTACGGCAACCCTGCATAGTAGTTTTCCGGCAGCAGTGAGAACCACGAGCCAGAATACTTGTAGCAGAATCGCTCGTCTGATTTCATCTGCCCGTATGCTGGCACTGTAGATTCGCAGTGCAGTATTCTGCATGGACGCAAAGGGCAGCAATTCCAGAATAGAACGGATTTTATCTGGAAAAAACGGCAGCGGGAGCACGGCGCCAGACAAAAATTCCACACAGGAAATGAACACGATGCGCAGCCCTTGGGGAGAAATCGTGAAAAATGCCAGCACGTAAACCAGCAGGCAGAATGTCACCGTCACGGCAAGCCCTAATATCAATGACAGCACAAATAGAAGAAAGTGCGGCAGGCTTGCAGGCGTGTCAATGCCATGCGGCTGCGGGATAAACGCGGCGACAATAAGGATTGGGAAACATCGGAGAACTGCCCGGGCAAGCCTTGTCGCCATGCTTCTTGCAAACCACATGTTATAGATACTGATGGGTCTGCATAGTTCATAGGAAATGTTTCCGTTTACAATGGAGTCAAAAATGTCATTTTCCATCATCCACACAGCAAAAAATGCAAGAAATGCCTGTTGCAGCCAGACATAAGATGATGTCGCGGAGAGGCTCATCGGGAAAGCAGCCGCGTCTGTGCGGTAAAAAGCGCGGTACATCATGATTTGCATGCCGCCCCATGCAAACTGCGTGACAACCCCTGCCAGTGCGGCAGTGCGGTACTGTAGTCCCATTGTGAAGCGCAACTGAAAGAAGGAAAGATATTTTTTCATTGTTTTCATTGTGATATACGCCTCCTTCTAAATGTTGTAGGTGCGGTAGAGCTCGGCAACTGTCGCATCAATGCTCTCATTCCCGGTTCGGATGTCGTCGAGGGAGCCGTCCAACAGAATCTGCCCTTTGCCAATCAGCAGGATTCTGCTTGTGAGGGATTCAATATCCTGCATGTCATGCGTTGTCAGAATCACAGTGGTCTTGTGTGTCTGGTTCTGCCTGAGGATAAAATCGCGGACGGCAAGTTTGGAAACGGCATCTAAGCCAATCGTCGGCTCGTCCAGAAACAGAATGCGCGGACGGTGCAGCAAAGATGCAGCAATCTCGCACCGCATCCGCTGTCCGAGTGAGAGCTGCCTTGCCGGTGAGCGAAGCAGTTCAGATAAGTTTAGTAATGTTGTGAGTTCTTCGAGACTCTGCTGGTAGCAGATATCGGGAATAGAGTAGATGTCCTTTAACAAGGAAAAGGAATCAATGACAGGAACATCCCACCAAAGCTGTGAACGCTGGCCAAAGACGACGCCGATCTCGCGCACATGGTCGATTCTGTTCTTGTGCGGTACGCGCCCGTCCACAAGGACTGTGCCGCTGTCTGGTGTCAATATTCCGCTCAGTATTTTAATGGTAGAGCTTTTGCCTGCTCCGTTGGGTCCGATGTAGCCCACCATCTCGCCATCGCGAATCGTGAAGCTGACATCGTTTAGGGCATGAATGATCTCATACTCCCGGTGAAAAAGTGCTTTGCAGGCTTCGCCAAAGCCTGCGTTTCGTTTTGCAATCTTGTACGACTTGCATACGTGTTCCATCGTAATCATTTTGCTTCCTCCTGATAGTTATACTTTTGAAACAGAGTTTTTCAGTATCTTTCCAAGTAGGTAAAATCGAGTGCGCCGGACCCGATTTTTTCGGTAGGCTTAAAATTTTATCACACATCAATCATAAAAACAACAGAAATAACATATAAAATAATAGGATATATTTTGTGAACAATCACCACGCTGTGCACATATGATAAGTAAAAATAGTTTGGAGGGGTCTATCACTATGGTAGATATTACTCCAGGAATGATATTTACGGACACACTTCGAAACGGAAAGCCCGACGCGTTGGCGTGGATTCGGGGAAACGCACAGAATCCACAGTTGAGCGGCATTGTAAAATTTTATGCCACGCCATATGCGGGGGTGTTGATCGAAGCGGAAATCTTTGGACTACCCAACATTGCAACACAGTATTCATCCGATTTCTATGCGATGCATATTCATGAAAAGGGTGATTGCACAATGCCTTTTGATAAGACAGGGGGGCATTACAATCCGACAAACGCGCCGCACCCTGACCATGCGGGGGACATGATTCCGCTCATGGGCAATCAGGGCTATGCGTGGCTTTCTTTTTATGACAAGCGTTTTCAGATATCGGAGATAATGGGAAGAAGCATTATCATTCATAAAATGCCAGATGATTTCAAATCCCAGCCTTCAGGGGATGCCGGAGAAAAAATTGGGTGCGGTGTGATTCGATAGGATTAGCGTGGTTTTATGAGTCCAGTCATAGGAGCGCATCAGGGGATCGCATAACAGCAGAGGTAAGGATTGTTGTCCTTACTTTTGTTGTTTTTGTAAGAATTTTGTTTGAAATCGTGTGTCGAAATATGTCATTTTGTGCGCTGTAGGATGTGGATAACTATTGATAAGTGTACAGTTCTATCGTCATATCCACATATTTATGCACGATATCCACAAAAATATAGGGGAAGAATCCTTTGTAAATATGATAAAATGTCTAAAAATGTCGAATTTTCTATAAATGTGTCATGGAATCAGAATGTCGATTTTGCATAAAAAATTTATAAATATGCTATTGTTTTCTGATTGCAAAAGGGATATCATAAAAGAGGAAAATAAAAGCGAAAACGGAGGGAATCATTATGGCAATTTTAGTTACAGGCGGCGCCGGCTTTATCGGCAGTCATACAGTAGTAGAGCTTCAGAATGCAGGGTATGATGTGGTGGTGGTGGATAATTTGTCCAACGCGAGTGTCAAGTCCTTGCAGCGCGTGGAGAAGATTACGGGAAAACCGGTTACTTTTTATAAGGCTGACATTCTTGACAGGGAGGCAATGGAAAAGATTTTTGATGAGCAGCAGATTGATTCCTGCATTCATTTTGCCGGATTAAAGGCGGTCGGGGAGTCTGTGGCTAAGCCGTGGGAATATTATAATAATAACATCGCGGGAACATTGACGCTCGTCGATGTGATGAGACAGCATGGCTGCAAAAATATTATTTTCTCCTCCTCAGCGACGGTCTACGGGGACCCTGCATTTATTCCAATCACGGAGGAGTGCCCTAAGGGACAGTGCACAAATCCTTATGGCTGGACAAAGTCGATGCTCGAGCAGATTTTATCGGATATGCAGAAGGCAGATCCAGAGTGGAATGTAATCCTCCTTCGCTATTTCAATCCAATCGGTGCACACCAGAGCGGCACGATGGGAGAGAATCCGAATGGCATTCCGAACAATCTGATGCCATATATCACGCAGGTCGCAGTGGGCAAGCTAGAGAAGCTCGGCGTGTTTGGCAATGACTACGATACGCATGACGGAACCGGTGTGAGGGATTATATCCATGTGGTAGACCTTGCGGTTGGCCATGTGAAGGCATTAAAGAAGATTGACGAGAAGGCAGGACTCTGCATTTACAATCTTGGTACAGGGACAGGCTACAGCGTGCTTGACATTGTGAAGAACTTTGAGGAGGCTACAGGTGTCAAGATTCCGTATGAGATGAAGCCAAGGCGCGCTGGGGATATCGCGACGTGCTACGCAGATGCTGCAAAGGCAAAGGAAGAGCTTGGATGGACCGCGCAGTATGGTATCAAGGAGATGTGCGCAGACAGCTGGAGATGGCAGTCCAACAACCCGAATGGATATGAAGAATAAATAAAAAAATCCGCAGTCTGGGCTGCGGATTTTTTTATGCACACGGGCGTCCCAAGGAAGATTGTCAGCAGAAGCTGACGGACGCCCGGCGCGCGAACAGAGAGAAGCTGAATCTTCTCTCTGTTCGATTGTACACGTACACGGGCGTATTCTCTATTCAATTACATCAAAATTTCACCGTTTTTGTAGCGGTTGATGTAGCTGTGAATACGGTCATTTGGATTGAGCAGATCGCTGATGGAGGAGTCGTGGTTTAAAGTGTCAATAATATAGGCGATATACTTGCTCATGTCACAGCTAATATACCATTCTTTGTCCAAAAGCTCTGGTTTCTGGTAGATTAGGTTGGTCGTGAGGACACGGTAGATTAAGCCCTGTTCAAATGCCTCGTCAAATTTATCCAGTCCAGCGGTAAAGAGTCCGAAGGTTGCAGCGGCAAAGATACGTTTTGCCTTGCGCTTTTTGAGGTCTGTTGCAACCTCGATCATGCTCTCGCCGGAGGAGATCATATCATCTACGATAATAACATCTTTGCCCTCCACGCTGCTTCCGAGGAACTCGTGCGCCACGATGGGATTGCGCCCCTTGACAATCTTGGTGTAGTCACGCCGTTTGTAGAACATGCCCATGTCAAGCCCCATCACATTCGCCATGTAGATCGCACGCCCCATACCGCCCTCGTCGGGACTGACAATCATCATGTGGTCCGCGTCGATTGTGAGGTCAGGGACGTTGTTTAACAGACCTTTGATAAACTGGTAAGTGGGCGATACTGTCTCAAAACCATTTAGGGGAATCGCGTTCTGGACGCGCGGGTCGTGGGCGTCAAAGGTGATGATATTGTCCACACCCATGTTGACCATCTCCTGCAATGCCAGTGCACAGTCAAGAGACTCTCTGGAATTTCTCTTGTGCTGGCGGCTCTCATACAAATAGGGCATAATCACCGTGATGCGCCTTGATTTTCCACCGATCGCAGCGATGATTCTCTTTAAGTCCTGAAAGTGGTCATCGGGTGACATATGGTTTTCCTGACCGCACAGAGAGTATGTCAGGCTGTAGTTGGTGACATCCACCAGAAGATAGATGTCGTCGCCGCGCACAGATTCCAGAATTTCTCCCTTTGCCTCACCGGTCCCAAAGCGTGGAACACGGGTCTGTATAATATAAGAATCGCGCTGATACCCTGCAAACGCAAGAGAGTCCTTGTGCTCACTCTCACGTTCAGCCCGCCATCTGACAAGATACTTGTCCACCTTGTCGCCCAGCTCCTTGCAGCCGCTCAAAGGAATGATGCCTAATGAACCTACAGGTATTGAATTGAGATTTCTTTTTTCCTCACGAACTGGCATAGAAAAACCCTCGCTTTCCGTATAAATAGTATGTACATTTTATTTCATTTGTTTGCAGAAGATGTTTTTTTCTGCATCCGAATGTCTTTACCGGTTAGTTTACATATATCATAATTGCTTGTGATGCGTGAAAAGATCCTGTCAGAATATCGGTCCCGCAACTCTCCAAGCGAAAGATTTGTTGTGATAATGGTTGCTTTTTTACGAAGATGTCTGCTGTTTAGGCAGGAAAAAAGCTGAGAGGAGACGAAAGAGTTGGTAAGCTCTGTTCCTAAGTCATCGATAATGAGCAGGTCGCAGTCACAGATATCGTCGGAGATCCCGGACGACGATTCGGCGCTGTCCTTGTCGAATGTACTCTTTGATAGGATATCAAAGAGCTGAGAAGCGCTAAAGTAAATGACCAGACTGCCCTGATCGATTACCTCCTTGGCAATACAACAGGATAGAAAAGACTTACCCGTACCTACTGTACCATAAAAAAACAGATTTCGGTAGTCCTTATGAAAGCTTTTCACAAAATTTTGGCATATTTGTACAGCTTTTGTAAATTTTTCGAGATCCTCCCCCGCATAATAGTCATAAGAGAGTGAATGAAAATTTTCAGTCTCAAGCAAATCACGGATGTGGGACTGTTCATAGATCAGATCAATCTCTGCCGCGCGGAAACAACTGCATTTATGGTTGTCGATATATCCAGTATCACTGCATTTCTCACAAGTGTATGCCGGTGACAGATAATTGTCTGGAAAACCGTTCTCACGCAGCAGGGAAGCTTTCTTCGCAGAGAGGTCTCTCAGGCGCTGTCGCAATTCGGCAAGCGCATTTGCTTCGCCGTTTAGAAGTTTTCGTCCCTGCTCGATCGAGATGGCAGCAACTTGGCGGTCCAACGCTTCATAAGCGGGTATTCTCTGATAGACAGTCTCAGTGTTTTGCTCGAGACGGCGTCTGGCAGCGCGCTGCTTCTCCTCATAGGAACGCATGATCGCATCGTATTGGCTGTTTGTCAGTGGCATGTGTTTTCCCCTCTTACATTGCCCGTATACTTGGTGGATGATGTACTATTTCTAATTGCTTAGGATATTTTGTTCGAGTGCATCAAAGTCATAAGTATTCTGGGCAAAATTGTTAAATTTATTCTTGGTTACGATGTTATCGTTTTTGCGCTGCTTGTCCGTGATTGCACAGATGCGCTTGTAGGATGCGTCCGCTGCTGGTATATCCGCCTTGTGATGGACACCTGCCTGATACCATTTGGTGAGAATACCGTCCGCATAGGCGAAGCGGTTCCTGTCCGTCGTCATGACGGTCTTGTCGCACGCTTCCTGTATCACATCCAGCCAGAAACCATACTCCTTCGTCCATCGGTTTATGTACTCGAGCTCCTTGGGCGCCGGATCTGTATTTTTGCCGAGTGATTTCATGATGGTGTAGACCACCTTGTCATATTTGCGGGAAGCGCTCTGGGCATCCGCGGGGGACATAATGCCCTGCTCATGCCATGCCAGTGCGACCTTTTCCATATACCGGAAATCCTTCTTGCCGCGCTCCACACAGTGCTGCACCAGATAGTCTATGAGGTCTGTGGAGAATCCCAGCCGGTCATACAGGAACAGGATGGTCTCCATGTCGCTGCGCGTTAGCTGCCGCGCGACATACTGCTCTGTAACCAGCAGGAGCTGTTCGATATCCTCATTGTTCTTAAAGTCTGTGAGTTCGTCAAGAGAATAGTCTGGTTTGGTGATTGTGTTGTTCATGTTTGTTCCATCTGCGGGCTGGCTGCTCATGCCAGCAGCCGTGTTATTGGGAGATGGCTGCGTCATTGCGGCTCTGGCAGTCATGCCCGTCTGCATGGAGGCCGGTCTGATAAAAGACAAGACCGGTGTGATACGCGGAGCCGTCCTGGGCGCCTCGTATGCGTTCTCAAGGGAAAGTACCCTGATTCCAGACAGGTTGTGAGCCGCGTCGAAGTCGAGTGCCAAAAGCTGTCTGGACTCCCAATACATCAGTGACCTGAGCACATCTTTTTCCGTATAGTTAAACTTGTCCGCAATATCTGTCACGCTTGTTGGGAGATTTGCGTTCATCATGCGGATTAGAAAAAGGTAGATTTTGAGTTGTGCATCGTTGGCATCCGCCATGTATTCATCAATGAATAAGTTGGAAATGGTTGTCTGATCATTTGTGGCAGCCCGATAAATATTGACACGATTCATAATACTTCACCCGTCCTGTAAAAAATTCCTTCGTGTGAGTCCGGCGTGGGAGGCGCCGGCATCTGGAAGGTAAGTGTATTGTAGCACACCCATCCAAAAAAGCAAGCCCCCGACCCCGCGCAAACCCTTGTAAATACTGGATTTTTCGAAGATGTGGATAGTGTGGATAATGTGGATAGGCTCATGGGTTAGGGGGGATATCCCTTGCCAGTCAACAAAGACAGCATGTGGATGAAATCAAAAAATATCCACACTCCTTTGGAACGTTGAGAGCGCACAAAAATGTGGATATTGTGGATAATTACATGCCAAGGAGGTTTTCACCGATTTTTACAACATCCCCAGCGCCCATAGTTATCAACAAATCGCCGTTGATACAATTTTTTAATAAAAAATTTTCAATCTCGTCAAAAGACGGGAAATAATAACATTCTTTGCCAAGTTTTTGCAGTTCATGCAGCAGGTCTTTCGAGCTGATGCCGATGGTGTTTTTCTCGCGTGCGGCATAGATGTCTGTCAACACGATTTTGTCCGCGAGCGTGAGTGCGCTTGCAAAGTCGTGCAGAAATGCCTTGGTGCGCGTGTAGGTGTGCGGCTGGAACACGCACCACAGGTTTTTGTGCGGATAGTTGGCAGCCGCTTTCAGCGTGGCAGTGATCTCGGTAGGGTGGTGTGCATAGTCGTCGAGAATCTTGATGCCGCACATTTCGCCTTTTAATTCAAAACGTCTGTCCGTTCCCGAAAAGGAGGACAGGGCATCGCGCACCGTCTTATAGTCTATGCCGAGAAGGTCTGTCAGGGCGATGACGGAAAGAGAGTTTAGGATATTGTGCTCCCCGACGACGCCAAGGTTTACCGTGCCGCAGTTTTCGCCTTTTTTCATGAGGGTGTAGGAGGCGCGCCCGAGCGCATCATAGCGGGCGCCGGCAAAGCTGTAGTCGGCATCGGCTGCGGCGCCAAACGTTATGACGCGGCAGCGAAGCCCCTCGGTGAGCTGCTCAACATGGTCAATCTGGCGGTTGATGATCAGACACCCGTCATCAGGAAGGAGTTCGGCAAACCTCCGAAAAGAGTGACGGATATCCTCAATATCATGAAAGAAGTCCATATGGTCCTCCTCGATGTTCAGGATTATGCTGATGTTTGGGAAAAAGCTCAAAAAGGAGTTGGTGTACTCGCATGCCTCCGTCACGAAATAGTCGGACTTGCCGACACGGATATTGCCGCCGATGGACTTTAGGATGCCGCCGATGGACAGGGTCGGGTCGGTGTCCGCCGACAACAGCACTTCAGAGATCATGGAGGTCGTGGTCGTCTTGCCGTGTGTGCCGCTGACAGCGATGGCAGTCTTGTAATTTTTCATGATCTGGCCTAACAGGTCCGCGCGCGTCATGAGCGGGATGCCTTTTTCCACAGCCGCAGCGAACTCTGGATTGTCCTGTGCGATGGCAGCCGTGTACACGACAAGGTCAATATTGTCCTCAATGTTGCTGGCCATCTGCGGGTAGCGGATCTTGGCGCCCAGTGTGGCAAGGTGCTGGGTGAGCGGGGACTTCTTGGCGTCAGAGCCGCTTATATCAAAGCCGGCATCGAGCAAAATCTGTGCAAGGCCGGACATGCTGATGCCTCCGATGCCGATGAAATGTACATGGATGGGGTGATTGAAATTTATCTGATACATTGTTTTATGTTCCTTCCTGAAATAGATTCTTCTTTTATAATATACACCTCATAAGAGAACTTTTCCATAGGTAAAAAAATAAATTGTGTTCTCCTATATACATATGATGCCAATCAGCAAATTATCCAAAATATGCGAAATTTTTCAAATTTTGTATTAAGCTTTGTCAAATAGCACCGATATATCTTATGTAACCATGAAAAATATATAAAAATATTCTTGTGAAAGCCATGAAAGTTGTTTCCTTTAACGAAAATGTATGTTATAATATAGTAGGGTCTGAAACCCATTATTAAGCAAGTAGGGGTGACAACATGATTAAAAAAGAAATGATCGCCATGCTTTTAGCAGGTGGACAGGGTTCGAGACTGGGGGTCCTGACATCGAAAATGGCAAAACCGGCTGTTGCTTTCGGCGGAAAGTACCGAATCATTGATTTCCCGCTCAGCAACTGTATTAATTCCGGTATCGACACAGTCGGAGTGCTTACACAGTATCAGCCGTTAAAGCTGAACACACACATCGGTATCGGTATTCCATGGGATTTGGACCGCAATGTCGGTGGCGTGACGGTATTACCGCCCTATGAAAAGAGCAGTGAGAGTGAATGGTATACTGGAACTGCCAATGCTATCTTTCAGAATCTTGAATATATGGAGAATTATAATCCTGACTATGTGCTGATTCTCTCAGGGGATCATATTTACAAGATGGATTACGAAGTGATGCTGGACTTCCACAAGGAGAGCGGTTCGGAAGTGACCATCGCTTCCATGCCTGTTCCAATTGAGGAGGCAAAGCGTTTTGGCATTGTGATCACTGACGAGAACAAGAAGATTATTGACTTTGAAGAGAAGCCAGAAAATCCGAGAAGCAATCTCGCTTCTATGGGAATTTACATATTTAACTGGAGAACGCTCAAGGAGGCACTGATCGCCAAAGCAGACCAGCCTGCGCTTGATTTTGGAAAACATGTCATTCCATACTGCCATGAGAAGGGCTGCCCGATGTATTCCTACGAGTTTAACGGATACTGGAAGGATGTGGGGACGCTGAGCTCTTATTGGGAAGCCAATATGGAGCTGATCGATATTGTTCCCGAGTTTAATCTCTATGAGGAATACTGGAAAATCTACACCAAGAGCGAGATTCTCCCGCCCCAGTATATCGCGCCGGACAGCGTAGTAGAGCGCAGTATCATCGGAGAAGGCTCTGAGATTTATGGACAAGTTTTCAATTCGGTGATCGGCTGCGGTGTCACGATTGGAGAAGGGACTATCGTGCGCAATTCCATTATCATGAATCAGGCACAGATAGGTGACAAGTGTACGATCGAGAAGGCAATTATAGATGAGTTCGCACAGATTGGCAGCGGTACACAGCTTGGCACACTTCCTGAGAAGGAGAATGATACCAGACCGGATATCTACAATAGTGGACTTGTCACAATTGGAGAGAAAACAGTTGTTCCCGCCAATGTTAAGATCGGTAAGAATGCTGTCGTGATGGGTGAGACAGTGGCGTCTGATTACCCAAACAGCGTTTTGGACAGCGGCAAGACATTGATAAAGGTGGGTGAGTGATATGAGAGCATTAGGTATTGTATTAGCAGGTGGAAACAGCAGAAAGATGGGAGCACTCTCCCACAAGAGGGCGATCTCAGCCATGCCGATCGCAGGCAGTTATCGGAGTATAGATTTTGTGTTGAGTAATATGTCCAACTCACACATCCAGAAGGTTGCGGTGATCACGCAGTATAATTCAAGAAGCCTTCATGAGCATTTAAGCTCCTCAAAGTGGTGGGATTTTGGGCGCAAACAGGGAGGTTTATACACATTTACACCGACAGTCACACCGGAGAACAGCAACTGGTATCAGGGGACAGCGGACAGTATTTACCAGAATCTCCTATTTTTAAAAAGAAGTCACGAGCCATATGTAGTGATCGCGACAGGCGATTGTGTCTACAAGATGGATTACAATAAAGTGTTAGAATATCACATTGCAAAGAAGGCAGACGTTACGGTGGTCGTAAAGGAGATGCCGGAGGAAGCAGATGTGGACAGGTACGGCGTTGTCAGGATGAACGATGACGGCCGTATTGAGGAGTTCGAGGAGAAGCCGATGGTGGCACGGTCTAAGACCGTATCGTGCGGGATTTATGTGATCCGCCGCAGACAGCTCATCGAACTGATTGAGAAGAGCGCTGAGGAGGGAAGGCACGATCTCGTGCAGGATATCCTGATACGCTATAAAGATGTGAAGCGGATATACGGATACAAGATTGAATCTTACTGGAGAAACATCGCGACAGTTGAGGATTACTATGGTACCAATATGGATTTCCTCAAGAAAGAGATCCGCGATTATTTCTTCAAACAGTATCCCGATGTATATTCCAAGGTCGATGACCTGCCGCCAGCGAAGTATAACCCGGGGGCTCATGTCAGAAACAGTCTGGTATCGAGCGGTTGTATCATCAACGGCACAGTGGAAAATTCCATCTTGTTTAAAGAGGTGTTCGTCGGCAACAATTGTACTATTAAAAACTCCATCATTTTAAATGATGTGTATCTTGGCGATAATACCCACATTGAAAACTGTATTGTAGAAAGCCGTGATACCATTCGCGCAAACTCACACCATGTCGGGGAGACTGGCATCAAGGTTGTGGTAGAGAAGAATGAGAGGTATGTTCTGTAAAAATTTGAATCAATGACTTGCAAAAGGGGGACAAAAGAATGAGAATAACAGATGTTCGCGTTCGCAAAATCACAAAAGAGGGAAAAATGAAAGCAGTAGTTTCTATTACGCTTGATGATGAATTTGTAGTTCATGACATCAAGGTCATCGAGGGTGAGAAGGGTCTTTTCATCGCGATGCCAAGCAAGAAATCCGCAGACGGAGAGTATAGAGACATTGCACATCCAATCAATTCCAACACAAGGGATACGATCCAAAAGACAATTCTTGAAAGTTATGAGAAGGCGCTCTTAGAGCCAGACGAGGAGACCGTTTCTTAGAATATTGAAATAAAATGTGGGTAAGAGAGCCATCCGTTCATAGCGGGTGGCTTTTTATGTACACGGGCACCCGTCAGCTTCTCTCTTTTCATGTTCGGGTTGAAAAGAGACCGTATGTATGGTATGCTGATATTGTTTCATATATGAGGAAGCTGCGGAGGATAAAACATTGTATCAGGAGACAGAAAAATTTAAGAAGTATGGAAAACTGTTTATGCCATTGGTGGGCGCAGCGCTCTTGCTGCCATTTTTTGCGGCAGGGATTGTGAGTGTTTGTTCGGGGAATTTTAAGCTGGGTTCTTTTTTAGTTGTGGTGATTGCAGTATATATCGTCGTAGCGATTGTCTTGGCATTGGTGCTTGGCAATGGGCTGGTGCTGTCGTCCATTGTGCGGCATACGGCAAAGAAGGTTGATGGTATGCCGTTTCATTTTGATGCGTCCCATAAAGGGGACGCAAATGGCAGTCAGTTGTTTATTGACGTGGAGGACGGTATGATTGTATTCATATCGGCCTTTAATCCGTTTCAAATTCAGATGTTCAGTGCAGCCCGCGTGGACAGCGCAAAGACGGTTGCCTCGCCGATGTTTGGCATTCGGTATGTGTTTAAGCTCGATGGAAAGAAAGTCAGCATGTACACGGCTGCGATTGACGATCATGTCATTTACCTCAATTCCAATGAAGGGAAAGAAGCCGTGGAGGAGGCGGACAAGTATGTTGCGTATTTGCAGGAGGCAAAGCGGGCAGCGGAGAAGAGAGGGTGGTAAGCCAGATTTTCTCCACTTTTTCATGTGGCAAGGAATTCATAGAAAAAGCGGGGATTGGAAGAAAATGGGAAGTTCAAATTGCGACACTTGTGCATATAATGTATATGACGAGGACGACGAATGTTATTATTGCGAGGCAGATCTGGACGAGGACGATGCGGCGCGCTTGATGGAGCGGCAGTACAAAGCGTGCCCTTTTTATAGAAACGGAGATGAGTATGCAGTGGTTCGGAAACAGATTTAAAATATTTGGCAGACTGCGGGACAAGAGAGCCGAGGAGCCAGAGAGGGCGGCTGCGCAGGCACAAACAGCAGCAGAGACAAAGACGAAGCAGGAGTCAGACATACAGGAACGGGGAATGAAGATGGTGATCATAGCAGGGCTTGGAAACCCGACAAAGGAATATGAAAATACACGCCACAATATCGGTTTTATGGCGATTGACGCGCTCGCGGACAAATATCATATCAGTGTGATGGACTGCAAGCACAAGGCGCTGATTGGAAAGGGTGTGATCGGCGGCACGAAGGTGGTGCTGGTGAAGCCGCTCACGTATATGAATCTAAGCGGCGAGGCGATTCGCGCAGTGGTGGATTATTATAAGGCGGACGCTGAAAGCGAGCTGATTGTCATATATGACGATATCAGCCTCGATGTGGGACAATTGCGTATCCGCAAGAAGGGCAGTGCAGGCGGACACAACGGCATCAAAAATATCATCGCCAATCTCAAAAGCGACACGTTTCTGCGCATCAAGATTGGCGTGGGAGAGAAGCCCAAAGGATATGATTTGGTGGATTATGTGCTGGGACATTTCAGCAAGGAAGAGCTGGAAGTGATGAAGGAGAGCCTTGAGAACGTGGACGGTGCGGTCAACCTGATGCTGGAGGACAAGGTGGACGCGGCAATGAATCAATATAATAAAAAGTCAAAAGGTGAATAAATATGAACACATTATTGGCACCGCTTAGAGAGCTTGGCGAGTACGAGGAGATTACAAGGGCACTAATGCAAAGCGGCGGCAAGGCGAGCGTCAGCGGCTGTGTGGATTCGCAGAAGCTTCATATGATATTTGGCACGGACAAGGACTATGAGGTGAAACTGATCGTGACCTACAGCGACATCAAGGCACGTGAGCTTCTCGAGGACTGCCGTCTGTACTGCCGTGAGTCGTATTTTTATCCGGCAAAGGATTTGATTTTCTATCAGGCGGACGTACATGGCAATCAGTTGTCAAAGGAACGCATCGGCGTGCAGCGCAGGATTTTGGAGGGGAAGCCAGTCACGATCGTCACGACCTTTGCCGCGCTGATGGCACACCAGCTGCCGCTGTCCGTGATTGAGGACAATGTGATCTGTATTGACAAAGACAGCGTGATAGAAGAGCGGGTGCTCGCGCGCAAACTTGTGGCGATGGGATATGAGAAAAGTTATCAGGTCGAGGCGCCGGGGCAGTTTTCCATTCGCGGGGGCATTGTCGATATTTTTGATCTGACGGCGGAGAATCCTGTCCGCATTGAGCTGTGGGGAGATGCGGTGGAGTCAATGCGCACCTTTGATGTGCTCAGCCAGCGCTCCATCGAGGAAAATGTGACACAAGTGTGTATTTATCCGGCGGCGGAGCTGATTCTGCCGCAGTTTGTGATTGACGAGGGATTTCGCAGGATTGAGCAGGACTGCAAGGCGCGGGCGAAACAGTTTCGCGAACAGACCAAGCCAGAGGAGGCATACCGGCTTGAGACGGCAGTTTCGGATTTGAGAGAACAGGTGACACAGTTTCAGAATTTGGTGAATCTTGACAGCTATATCAATTATTTTTATGAGGATACAATGTCATTTACGGATTTGTTCCGCAACCGGCGCTGCTGTGTCTATCTTGATGAACCGCTGCGCATTGAGGAGCACGCGAGGGCTGTGGAGCTGGAATTTCGGGAGAGCATGACAAACCGTGCAGAGAAGGGGTATATTCTGCCAAAGCAGATGGCGGTGCTGTTTTCTGTGCAGGAAATTCTGGCGAAGCTGGAGAGTGAGCGCATTCTCGCGCTGTCAACGATGGAGTTCAAGAGCTTTGGCATCAAATTCCCACAGCGCTCGGCAGTCAGTGCGAGAAATATTTCTTCCTATAATAATAGCTTTGCAGAACTTGTGAAGGATTTGAACCATTATAAAAAACAGGGATATAGAGTGCTGCTGCTGTCAGCTTCCGCGACGCGGGCGAAGCGTCTTGCGTCTGACTTGATGGACGAGGGCTTGACGGCGTTTTACTCGGAGGATTCGGACAGGGTGTTGCAGCCGGGGGAGATTATGACTTATCACGGTTCCGTGCTCAAAGGGTTTGAGTATCCGCTGTTGAAATTTGTGGTGATCTCAGAGACGGATATCTTTGGCAGGCAGCAGCGCAAAAAGAAGAAAAAGACTTACGAAGGGCAGAAAATCCAGAATTTTTCAGATCTCAAGGTCGGGGACTATGTTGTGCATGAAAGTCATGGTCTGGGCGTCTACAAGGGGATTGAGAAGGTCGAAGTAGACAAGGTGGTGAAGGATTATATCAAGATTGAGTACCGCGACGGCGGCAATCTCTATGTCCTCGCGACGGGACTTGATGTGATTCAGAAATATGCTTCGTCCGACGCGGCAAAAAAGCCTAAGCTGAACAAACTCGGCACGCAGGAGTGGACAAAGACCAAATCGCGCGTGAAGGCGGCTGTCAATGAGATCGCAAAGGATTTGGTGGAGCTCTATGCGATCCGCCAGCAAAAAGAGGGCTTCCTCTTTAGCAAGGATACGGTCTGGCAACAGGAGTTTGAGGAGATGTTTCCTTTTGAGGAGACAGGGGATCAGATGCTGGCCATCGAGGCAACGAAGAGTGATATGGAGAGCCCGCGCATCATGGACCGCCTGATTTGCGGCGATGTGGGCTACGGCAAGACGGAGATCGCCATACGCGCGGCGTTCAAGGCGGTGCAGGACGGCAAGCAGGTCGCATACCTTGTGCCGACGACAATTCTCGCACAGCAGCATTACAATACTTTCTTGCAGCGCATGAAGGATTTTCCGGTGCGCGTCGAAATGATGTCGCGCTTTCGGACAGCGGGGGAGATCAAGAAGACAATAGAGGGATTAAAAAAGGGGCTTGTGGACATCGTGATCGGCACGCACAGGCTGTTGTCAGCAGATGTCGTCTACAAGGATCTGGGCCTTCTTGTGATTGACGAGGAGCAGCGTTTTGGCGTGCGCCACAAGGAGAAGATCAAGCAGATCAAGGACGATGTGGACGTGCTGACGCTGACTGCGACGCCAATCCCAAGGACACTGCACATGAGTCTTGTGGGAATCCGTGATATGAGCGTGTTGGAAGAAGCGCCCGGCGAGCGCCAGCCGATACAGACATATGTCATGGAGTACAATGAGGAGATGGTGCGTGAGGCGATTGTGCGCGAGCTGTCCAGACAGGGACAGGTGTACTATGTATACAACCGCGTCAACAATATTGAGGAGATCACCAGTCAGGTCGCACGCCTTGTGCCGGAGGCGAATGTGGCGTTTGCCCACGGTCAGATGAAGGAGCATGAGCTGGAGAAGATCATGTTTCAGTTTATCAACGCAGAGATTGATGTGCTGGTGGCAACGACAATCATCGAGACGGGGCTGGATATCTCCAATGTCAACACCATGATTATCCATGATTCCGATGCGATGGGTCTGTCACAGCTCTATCAGCTCAGGGGGCGCGTGGGGCGCTCAAATCGCACTTCATACGCTTTCTTAATGTACAAAAAAGATAAAATGCTAAAGGAGATCGCGGAGAAACGGCTACAGGCAATCCGGGAGTTTACAGACTTGGGCAGCGGGTTTAAGATTGCCATGAAGGACCTTGAAATCAGAGGCGCGGGCAATCTGTTAGGCGAGCGGCAGCACGGACATATGGAGGCAGTCGGCTATGACCTGTACTGCAAGATGCTCAACGAGGCGGTCAAGACCCTCAAGGGCATGAAGAAGGCGGAGGAGGATTTTGATACGTATGTCGATATGGACGTCGATGCGTTTATTCCGCCAGAGTATATTGTCAATGAGGTTCAGAAGCTTGAGATCTACAAGCGCATCGCAAGCCTTGAGAATGAGGCGGAATGCGACGATATGAGAAAGGAGCTCAAGGACCGTTTTGGCACGGTGCCGAAATCTGTCGAGAATCTGATACAGATTTCATTGATCCGCGTCATGGCGCACCGCCGTTATGTGACAGAGATCAAAGGAAAGATGGGACAAATCACATTTTTTATGGAACCCTATGCGCCAGTGCATGTCGAGCGTCTGCCAGCGCTGATGGCAAAGTATCAGGGCGTGCTGGAATTTTCCGCCAAAGGAACGCCGAATTTCGTGTTGAAATACAAAAAGTATGGCCTTATAGAAAAAGAGGCAGAGCTGATGATGTCTTATACCAATAAAGTATTGACAGATTTTACGATGCTGTATGACGCGTAGCAGGTCTGTGCCGCGACATGACAGGTTCGAGAGAAAGAACAAGAAAACGGATTTAGAAAGGAGAATAATGATGGAATACAGGAAAATGGAAAAACTTGGAATCAGCACATCTTTGCTGGGATTTGGATGTATGCGGTTTCCGACGAATGCGGACGGCAGTATTGATGAAAAGGAGGCGCTTGCCATGATTGATACAGCGTATCAGTCGGGCGTTACATATTTTGATACGGCCTACCCCTATCATGGCGGTACGAGCGAGGCGGTGACGGGAAAAGCGCTTGCGCGCTATCCGCGGGACTCGTATTATCTGGCGACAAAGCTGCCTGTATGGGATGTCAAAAGCATTGCGGACGCGGAGCGCATTTTTCATGAGCAGCTAGAGCGCCTGCAAAAAGACTATATTGATTTTTATCTGATGCACGCGCTGAATCGTGCGCACTGGAACGTAATTAAGGAGCTTGGACTTCTGGAGTACTGTGAAAAACTCCGTGCGGCGGGAAAAATCAAATATCTCGGGTTTTCGTTCCATGACGGATATGAGGTATTTGAGGAGATTCTGACCTCATACAAGTGGGACTTCTGCCAGATTCAGCTCAATTATATGGACAAAGACACACAGGCGACGCTAAAGGGCGTAGCGCTTGCAGAGAAGCTTGGCATTCCTATGATTATCATGGAGCCGGTAAAGGGCGGATCGCTTGCAAAGCTGCCGCACGATGGCATTGACGAGCTGTTCAAGAAGGCGCGTCCCGAGGCGTCAACATCGTCTTGGGCGCTGCGCTATGTGGGAAGTTTTGACAATGTGAAGGTGGTTTTAAGCGGCATGTCAACGATGGCGCAGGTGGAGGATAACCTGAAAACTTTTTCGGATTTTGAGCCGCTTAGCGAGGCGGAACAGCGCATCATTGAACAGGTGGCAGAGGCGCTGCGAAAGAGGGTGCAGAACGGGTGTACGAGCTGCCGCTACTGTATGCCGTGCCCGGCGGGGGTTGACATTCCCCGGTGCTTTGCGATCTGGAACCAGTATCATATCTATGAAAATGTAAATGAGACAAAGTGGAACTGGACGCAGGGCATCGAGGCGGCGAAAAAGGCTTCAAACTGTGTCAAGTGCGGAAAATGTGAACAGGCATGTCCGCAGCACATCGCCATTCGGGAGGACTTGGCGCGGCTTCAGGAGGAGTTAGACAGGCTGTAATAACAAAAATATGTGTTCATTCCCAAAGAGGGGAAAACTGTGGAATATGACAGTTTTCCCCTCCTTTTTTGGCTTGTTTTTTCACAAGAACATGACATTTTTCACAAAATTTTTATAATGTAAAACAAAATGTAGAAATTATCGGTAGAGTATATTATAATAAGCTAGAGTCGATTAACATAAAATGTTAACAATTCAGATACTAATGTGTGAAGGTGGAGGATTAGAATGAGCGAGGGAAGATATAATATTCCAAAGCAGTACAAAGTTGATAAGGGAATGCCGCTAGAGGCGCTGTTCCAGAAAATTGACAATCTGAAATGCCGCCGCATCTTTGAAGCCGAGATTGAGTGCGTGGAGTGGAGTTATCATCTGGTGGACAAAGAGGGAGTCAAAGACATGAAGGAACTCATTAGAGAACCGGGGTTGTCAGTGTTTGAGGTGAATCTGAAGAGAAAACTCTCGCCGGATTTGCTCACGGAAGTATTTGTTGGATTATTTCAGAGACCGATTGTGATGGTTTATCTGTGCGCCGGTGAATTGGCGATTGGAACGTATATGCCTGAGGGAAAGGGTGCTGTAGGAAGGATGTGCACGACAGATTTCTATGCGTATGATCCGAATCGCATGATTGAGCTTTTGGACTATAATACAGATTACGGCAGACCGACACAGCAGATTCACAGGCGGATTTACGCTACACTTCGGGAACAGAAGCGTATTATCATGATCGAGAAGGCGTTTGAGCGACTTAACAGGGATCACGAGAGCGTGTCCTTAGACTTTGAGTTTAGTCTTGAAAATCTGGACAGAATCAGGGCAGATGCGGATTTTGTGCAGTCACAGCTTATGGTTGTGTAACCGTTCGGTAAGAGAATTGAGCAATCAATTTTTTTACATATATTGTACAACCGGGTGCTGGGGAGTTCCTGGGAGTAAGGGGGAATGAGTTGTTATGGATTGCAAGATATCAGAGGCAACAGCAGCCATAGTACTAAATTCCTTAAAGGGCGGAGTCGTTCCGAGAGTGGGGCTTGAATATGTTACAGTGGGGAGAAAAAATGAGATTCAGGCACTATTGCAGGATGTTTCCATCATTGAACAGGGAGGGTCTGCACTTCGTTTTATAGAAGGAAAATATGGAAGTGGGAAAACTTTTCTTCTGCATACGCTCAGAAATCATGTGATGGAGAGAAACTTCGTGGTGACAGATGTGGAGCTTTCCGTTGACAGACGGCTTGCCGGAAACAAAGGGCAGGGATTGGCGACCTATCGGGAATTGATCAGAAATATGGCGACGCGCGCGTGTCCGGATCACGGTGCATTGCAGCTTATTCTTGACAAATGGATTGGCGGACTCGAAAACGAGGTGGTGCAATTTGAGGGACTTGTGCCGGGACATGAGGTTTTCGATGTCAGAGTCAGTCAAAAGATTTATATGGTGACTTCTTCGATGGAGGAGAAGGTAAACGGGTTTGACTTCGGTAAAGTGCTTGCTTCCTATTATAAAGGACACCGCACAGGTGATCTGGAGCAGCAAAAGAAGGCTCTGCGATGGCTCTGTGGGGAGTACGGGACCAGAACAGAGGCCAAGACAGATTTAGGGGTAAATCTGATTATTACCGATGAGAACTGGTATGACTTTATCAAACTGTTTGCAGACTTTGTGGTGAAGGCAGGGTATGCGGGATTGTACGTGTGTCTGGATGAACTTACGACCTTGTATGAGATTCCCAGCCGTGTTGGCAGGGACTACAATTACAACAAGTTGTTATCCATTTACAATGACGTGATGCAGGGAAAAGCTTCTTATATGGGCATGATTTTTAGTGTCACGAGAGAGGCGATGGAGGATTCTGCGAGGGGCGTATACAGCTTTGGTCCATTGAAGTCACGGCTTGCAGAAACCAGTTTCGAGCGGGAGAGTGCCTTGAAAATGAGGGATATGACATCTCCTGTGATCAGACTGTCCGTGCTAGAACCAGGCGAGATGTATGTACTGCTAGAAAAGCTTGCGGACATACATGGGATTCTGTACGGCTATATACCTGGGCTGGAACATGATGATTACATCTATTTCCTCAAGCAGCAGTATGGAAAAAATGCTGCGGTGCGGGATTTGATCAGAAATTACATCGCGTTCTTAAACCTGATCCAGCAGAATCAGGAAGTGCCTCGGGAGAAGATTCTCTGTGCTATGAAAGCGCAGTGATGTGCACAGCCAGTGAGAAAAACTGCACTGATAAGGCACAGTGGTGTGCAGGAGCGTGGAAGGACGTATCCGGCAAGAAAATCTGCATTGATAAGGTGCAGTGCGTGCAGGAGTGTGTGAAGAAGGACACAGCCTGCTTTAAATTAGAAAAGATAAGGGTTGGAGTAATGAGGAGCAGTAATATCAAGGCAGTAATATTTGACATGGACGGAGTACTCATTGATACGGAAAAGCATTACAATGCAGCATGGTGTGAAGCAGCACGCATGGCGGGTTTTGATTTCAAAAGGGAACATGCGCTGATGCTCCGCAGCTGTGATGCACAGCTTGCGGCGAAGATGATGAAGGACATCTTTGGCGCAGGCTTTGACTACTTTGCCATACGGGAGGTCAGACGTCGTCTGGTGGCAGAGCGGCTCGAAAAATATGGATTGGAGAAAAAGCCCGGTATTGATGAAATCCTGGCTTTTTTGCATGAAAAGTGCATCAAGGCAGCAGTTGCCACAGCGACACCAATCGAGCTTACCTTGCAGCATCTTGAGAAAATCGGTGTCCGAGATCAATTTGATAAGATTGTGAGTGCTAAGCAGGTGGAGCACGGAAAACCTGCGCCGGATGTCTATCTCTATGCATGTGCGCAGATTGGCGAGGAGCCGGCGGACTGCATTGCCGTGGAGGATTCACCAAACGGGATTCGATCAGCGTATGCGGCAGGCTGCAAGCCAGTGATGGTGCCAGACCTGACACAGCCTGACGAGGAGCTATTGTCCCTGCTGTATGCGGTGGCAGATACGCTTTGGGATATTCGCAGGTTTGTGTAAGTACTCTTGACAAAAGCTTGACAATGTTTGGAAATCGGCATAAAATAAAAAAGAATAAAGACTATTCAGGACACTGGAAAGGAAGTGTATAGTTACATGGACAGTTGTGACGGGAACGGGCAGCATCATATGGGCGGATACACTGAAAACAGTGTTCTTTTTATGCACACGTGCACCCCAAGGAAGCATGTCAGCAGAAGCTGACGGGTGCCCGGCGCGCAGAACATAACGTTTTGAATTGTGTATGAAAAGAGGATTCGCCCGAGAGAATTTGGAAAGAATAGAAATAGAAGGGCGATGTTATTTTGGAAAATGAAATTTTTATTGAACCAGACTATATTCATGAGCTGGTGGAGTTGATCAGGAGTGATGTGAGCAGAGAGAAGCTTGCGGAGGAACTCACAAATTATCATGACAATGATATCTCCAATGCGCTTGACGAGCTGAGCGGGGATGAGCGCAAAGTGCTCTATCACATTCTGGGCGCCGAGCGTGTGTCGGAAATCTTTGCCTACCTGGATGATCCGGGGAAATACCTTGGTGAGCTGGAGCTGGAGCAGGCGGCGGACATTATTGAGAACATGGATGCCGACGATGCGGTGGACGTGTTAGAAGAGGTCGATGAGGAGATCAGAAAGCAGCTGATCGAGCTTATCGACGAGGAGTCAAAAGAGGATATCAAGCTCATTTGTTCTTATGAGGAGGATGAGATAGGCAGCAAGATGACCACGAACTTTATCGAGATCAGCAGGAGTCTGACGATCAAGCAGGCGATGCGTTCGCTTATATCACAGGCAGAGGAGAACGACAATATCTCTACGCTGTTTGTGGAGGATGATGACGGGACTTTTTACGGGGCAGTGGATCTCAAGGATCTGATTGTCGCGAGGACGTATATGGATCTGGAATCTCTGATTACACAGTCCTTTCCGTATGTGAGAGATCATGAGACGATATCGGAGTGTATCGAGCGTCTGAAGGATTACGCGGAGGATTCCATTCCGGTGCTGAATGACAAAAATGAGCTGATCGGCGTGATCACCGCGCAGGATATTGTTGAGGTTGTGGATGATGAGCTGGGGGATGATTATGCAAAGCTTGCCGGTATGACGGAGGAGGCGGAACTGGAGGAGACGCTGGGCGAGAGTATCAAGAAGCGCCTGCCGTGGCTGATCGTCCTGCTGGGACTGAGCATGTGCGTGTCCACTGTGACAAGCCTGTTTGAGGGCGTCATCGCGCAGCTTGCCATTATCGTGAGCTTTCAGTCGGTCATACTGGGCATGTCGGGAAATGTGGGAACACAATCGCTTGCCGTTACCATCCGCCTTTTGATGGACGAAAATCTGGAAACAAGACAAAAAATTGGTATGATATTTCGGGAAATGCGGATTGGTTTTTCAAATGGATTGATTTTGGGAATTTTATCCTTTGCACTGATTGGCGGGTATCTGTGCCTTGTCAAGGGCAAATCGCCGCAATATGCGTTTGCGATATCGCTCTGCGCGGGGATTGCTCTCTTGATGGCAATGACCATCTCCAGCATTGTAGGCACATCAGTGCCAATGTTTTTTAGCAAAATTCATGTGGACCCCGCAGTGGCATCAGGACCGCTGATCACAACGGTGAATGACCTGATCGGCGTGGTCACATACTATGGTGTGGCGTGGTTTCTGCTGATCAATTTATTGCAGCTTTCATAGCTTTGTCTGCTGCAATGAATAAAAATCCAGTATATACAAATACTAGCAATACAGTTTAATAATTATTATGAACTTGCAGTTAATAAATTACTGGAAATGGAGGAAGTATCGGTGAAAGCTACGGGAATAGTGCGTAGGATTGACGATTTGGGACGTGTTGTCATACCTAAAGAAATCAGGAGGACACTCCGCATCCGTGAATCAGATCCCCTGGAGATTTTTACAGATCATGAGGGTGCAATCATATTAAAAAAATACTCGCCAATCGGTGAGCTTGGAAGTTTTGCAAAACAGTATGCGGAGAGTCTCTCGCAGGTGTCAGGACATCTGGCGCTGATTGCGGATCGGGACCAGATCATAGCAGCGGCAGGCAGCAACAGCAAGCAGGTGCTTGGCAAGTCTGTCAGCAAGGCGCTGGAGGAAAAGATGAACTCGCGCGAGACAGTGTGCACATCGCGCAGTGATAAAGATTATGTGTCTGTGACGGAGGATGAAGCGGAGGAATACCAGCATGAGGTGATTATCCCTATCATTACACAGGGGGATGTGATCGGCGCTGTTGTGCTGTTGTCAGCCAAGGCAGGCGATGAGATGAACGAGGTCGAAATGAAGCTTGCACAGTCGGCGGCAGGATTTCTAGGAAAACAGATGGAGCAGTAACAAGCTGTGATGTCCATAAGGTGAAGAAGGAACCGCAGGTTTTTGCCTGCGGTTCAAATAGGATATGGAATCTCATGATATCATAGAACCAAGACATTTACGGATGAAAATGTCTTGGTTCTTGTTGTCTCATCTATGATTGCAAATTAGGCAACGTAACAATACATAAAGATAAAATGGCAGATGCTCCCGCCCATCACAAACAGATGGAAAATCTCGTGCGAGCCGAAATATTTGTGGAGGGAGTTGAACACAGGAAGCTTGAGGGCATAGATGACACCGCCGATCGTGTAGATGATGCCACCTGCTAGAAGCCAGCCAAATGCCGCGTGCGGCAGCGTGTGCCAAAGCGTGCCAAAGACGAGCAGACACAGCCATCCCATCGCGATATAAATAATGGAAGAGAACCACTTCGGGCAGGTGATCCACAATGCCTTTACCAGCATTCCAATCAGCGCGACGCCCCACACGAGCGCCAACAGGGAGTAACCCATCGTGCCGCCGAGGACGATCAGGCATACTGGTGTGTAGGAGCCTGCGATCAACACAAAGATCATCATGTGGTCAATCTTTCGAAAAACCTGTAAAATCCGTCCGGTAACATTGACGCTGTGATAGAGCGCGCTCGCGCCGTACAATAAGATCATGCTGGCGGCAAACACGGCAAGAGCCAGTGTGGTGAGTCCGCTGTGCGCCTTCATGATCAGCGGGGAGGCTGCGATTGCTGCCATCAGACAAGCGATAAAATGTGTGATGGCGCTGCCGGGTTCCCTGATCGTTAACTGCATAATATTTTCCTCCTTTACATCCACCGCTGAGTCCTTTCTTGACTTTTTTGTGACTGATTGGACAAAAAAGACAGGAGGTCTTAGCGGCGTGGTGACAATTCATATAACTATATATAGAGTCTGATAAAATATGATATAGTATTAAAAACTACATTTGGATACTAAATATACTACTACTTATCATGCCTAATGTCAACCAATATTATGTAAAAGAATGCCAAATTACGAATTAATCCTCCTCAATCACATGGATTTCCAGATAGTCAAAATCGATGTCCTCCACAAAATTGTCGGACGAAAATCGGGTTTTGTCGTGTTTCTTAAAATCCGCGATGTTGGCGTCTAACCAGATTGGCTTGCCGAGGTCAAACTGGTAACAGACGGATTCAAGTGCGTCAAATACCTTGTGCGTGCGTGTCTCAGCGCGCTCGTCGCAGATGACAGTGTCCTGTATCATGTGATTATCCTGAAATATTCTGGCCCATAATCGGAACATAATAGATCCTCCTAACTATGTAATAGTCTCTTGAAATCCTTCTTGTCTGTCAAAAATTTCTCATCATATCAGGTACAAAGAGCCTTTATTATATGAAACATGAAACAATTTTATCATGAAAGCGTATAAATAAAAAGGATTTATTGATACATAGAAGTACATCTTATGGGAAAAAAGAAATTTAAATAAAAATTTTAGATTTGAACTGTTCACAATTCCCTAAAATGTGGTAAAATAATAAACGTTGTGTCTGTGGGGAAAATGGGAAAGGCGGGGGTTTATGGAGTACAGTGGAAATGGAAGCTCTGATGTGGATAGCTGGAAAGAAGTGATCCTGATATACAGTTCCGCTCTGAAAGAGATCGGGACAAAGCTTGAGATTCTCAATGATGAATTTCAGCATGTACACCAGTACAATCCAATCGAACATATCAAGTCAAGAATCAAGACCTCGGAGAGTATTGTCAAGAAACTCAAAAAACATGGTTATGAATCAACAATCGACAACATGGTACAATATATCAATGATATTGCAGGAATCCGAATCATATGTTCATTTACCACCGATATTTACAGAATTGCAGAAATGCTGGAACGGCAGAGTGATATCAAGGTGCTCTCGATCAAGGACTATATCAAGAGACCGAAGCCCAGCGGGTACAAAAGTTATCACATGATCGTGTCCATTCCTATTTATTTATCTGAAAAGAGAGTGGACGCCAAGGTCGAGATACAGATTCGGACAGTGGCGATGGATTTTTGGGCGAGCTTAGAGCACAAGATCAATTATAAATTCGATGTGAATGTACCAAAATATATACAGGAAGAGCTTTATGAATGTGCCAGAATGGTTTCTGAACTAGACGCCAAGATGCTGTCGCTGAATGAGGAAGTGAAGTTGTTGTCATTGGATTAATATTTCCGGTAAAATGAGGAGTGCCCCGGTACATTTACAAGAAATGCACCGAGGCTATTATGAAAAAATTTATCTATGTGTAATGAAAACACGAAGTAATTGTCGCTTGCTATGATTTAATATTACCAGTAAAATATGAATAAATTATGAACAAAATGTAAGTTTATTGTAAATATGTATATGAATCGAATGAAAACATAATATTTTATATGCAAGATACACAAAAAGCGGTATAATATAGAGAAAAGCAGGCGCGTTTGAATGTAAGGAACTGGAGGTACGGTTGAGGGCATGGATAATTTTATGGATAAGCTGGCGCAGAAAATCAGCGCACAGGAGATGATCAAGGCAAATTCACAGGCGGAAGCAGAGGAGATGAAACGGCTGCAACTGCAAGTGTCGGAATACGAGAAGATTTTGCAGGAGATGAGAAAGCTGAATTACCGCAATACGGAGCTTTCAGAGAAGCTCGATCTGATGATTGGGGATAATGCGGGCAAAATCCAGAATATGAAGGAAGAGGAGCAACGGCTGATCGCAGCGCTGCGGGATCTGACGGATGAACAGACGAGAAACCGTGAGGCAGAGCTAGAGCGCAGGGAGGAGGACCGGCTGGAACGGGAGCGGGCGGAGGAGGCGCGCAAGCAGACAGATATCTCTGCGATCACAGATTTACTTGAAAATAAATTTCAGAAATCCGATGACTTTGTGCACAAGGAAAATGTCAAGGTGTACAGAAATGTACAGGCAGTTGTGGTTGACGAGATCAAGCGCTCCATGGAGAATGCACAAAATGAGCAGAGCGCTTTGAAGAGTGCCTTGGATGCAAAGCTGAACAAGGTCATAGCATTTAGTGTGATTTCCATGCTGGCGTCGGCTGCCAGCATAGTTCTGTGGGTGTTGATGATGATGGGAATCATCAAGTAAGGAGACGAGTATGGCAAAGATTTCATTTAAACCGGGCAACATGCTCTATCCGCTGCCCGCGGTGATGGTGAGTGTGGCGGACAACAGCGGAAACACTAACATTATCACGGTTGCATGGGCAGGGACGGTCTGCACCAATCCGCCGATGGTGAGTATTTCCGTCCGCCCGTCGCGCTATTCGTATCATATGATCAAAGAGACGGGGGAATTTGTCATAAACCTTACGACCAGAGCGCTCACAAGCGCTGCGGATTACTGTGGAGTGCGCAGCGGCAGGGATGTTGACAAGTGGAAGGAGTCAAACCTTACACCTGTTCCGTCAGACTGTGTGAAGGCACCCTGCATTGCGGAGAGTCCAGTGAATATTGAGTGCAGGGTCGTTCGGACAGAACTGCTTGGCTCGCATGAGATGTTTCTTGCAAAGGTGGTTGCGGTCCATGTGGACGAGCAGTATATGGATGCGAAGGGAGGATTTCACCTAGAGGACGCAGCGCCCATTGTCTACAGCCACGGCGTATATTATGACCTAGGCAGCCATCTGGGAAAATTTGGATTCAGTGTACGGCGCTCAAAAAAATAAAATCAGAATGTATGGCATCAAAGCTTCTATTAGGGCAAAGGAAGATTTGGTGCTTTTGTTTTTAAAGGGTCTTGGATGGGATAAGTTTTTTCTTTACATTACCGCAAAAGGCTGTTAGAATGAAAATGTTAAAAAATAATTACAATGGTAAAAGGAACAGAATATGCATTTAAATAGAAAAATAAAGCTGTGTTATGTAGAGGCGGCTGCGATTGCCCTTGCGGTCTGTGCGCTCTTATTTCCGTCAATGCGGCTTTTTCAACATACAGGAGATAACTATTTCACGGTTCGGTTAAATGGAGTCGAGGTGGGAAACCTGTCTTCAGAGGACCATTTAGATGAGCTTCTGACAAAGGCGAGGCGCCGGGCGGTGAAAGAGCTTGGCAGCAATGAACTGGTTTTCATGGATACAGAGCTGGAGACTGTTGGGAGCGAAAGGATGTGGGCGGCAGTCGATGACGAGGAGGATGTCATCAAAAAGATGGCGGATGTCATGAAACGCAGCACACGCGAGACACTTCATCGTTCGTACACAGTCAAGGTCAATGAGACTGCGGTGAACTTAGGGTCCTATGAGGAGGTGCATGAGCTGCTGGAGCAGGCACTGTCACCATATGACACACAAAGTCAGTATCAGGTCGAACTGGAGATGGACAGCGACCGTGAGATCAATGTATTGGAGGCGGTGATCCGCCCGATTGGGGACACGGCGGCAGAGGAGGCACCGTTTGACACGTCTGCCGGGATTGAGTCGGAGCTTGATGCGATGTTTGCGGCGGTGGAGCCGGAGGTAGAGAGGGGCTTTGCGGACTATGCAGGCGGCCTGACAGATATTGATTATGCGGAGAAGATCGAGGTCGTGGAGGCATATCTTCTGGAGGAGGAGCTCAACACGGTGGAGGAGGCAGTGAATCTTGTGACGAAGGAGCAGGAGACACAGATTATATATAAGGTTGTCTCCGGGGATACGCTGTCGCAGATTTGCCTCACCAACAATATTCCAATGGATGAACTGATTGCGATCAATGATGCACTAGAAGATGAAAATACAATGATTCGGGTCGATCAGGAGCTTGTCATCAATGTGCCGGAGCCAGAATTATCGATCATGTGGAAGGAGGAGCAGGTCTACACAGAGGATTACGAGGCGGAAGTGCAGTACATACCAAATGATGATTGGTACACGACACAGCGGGTAACTTTGCAGGAGCCTTCTGCCGGAAGACGCAAGGTGGCAGCCGTGATTGCATATAAAAACGGTCAGGAGGTCGGCAGGGAAATCTTAAAGCAGGAGATTTATGCAGAGGCAGTGCCCAAGATCATCGAGCGGGGAACCAAGATACCACCAACCTATATCAAGCCAATCTCAGGCGGCAGGCTGAGCTCTGGATTCGGCGCGAGGAGTGCACCGACCAAGGGGGCCTCAACCAACCACAAGGGTGTGGACTGGGCGGTGCCGATTGGTACGACAGTGGCGGCATCCAATGCAGGGACTGTTGTTCACGCAGGCTGGGCGAGCGGCTATGGGTATGCGGTCTATATCAATCATGCGGATGGCAGACAGACCCGCTACGGACATCTGAGTAAAGTTTTGGTTAAAGCAGGTCAGACCGTATCGCAGGGTGAGCGGATTGCGCTGAGTGGCAATACAGGGCGAAGCACTGGTCCACATCTTCATTTTGAAATACGTATTAACGGAAGTGCTGTGAATCCATTAAAATATCTAAATTGACAAAAAAGCAGAACGGGATATCTGTTCCTGCGTGAGTTGTTTCGTTAATGTCAACAAAAAACACAGATGAAAACAAAATATACATAGCAGTCTGGCAGTTTACAAATGTATGAAAAAGGTATATAATCGAAAGGGTTTGGTTATTGAATAAACAACTGTGTATAAGTGAAAAGCGTACAAGTGAATAAAAGGGTAATACAAGGAATAGAAGAAAGAAATTTGACGCAAAAGGATTGTCAAAGTGCTAAGACGTGTATCTGTGTGAGAGACATAATAAAAAGTGCGTTGCTGGGGATGATAGACAGTGACGTAAACGATAGTGTGATGGGTTCAACAGTTACAGGAAAATGATGAGGTGGACGATGGAACAGTACGCAATTAAGGGGGGGAATCCCCTGGTTGGTGAAGTTGAAATCGGCGGCGCAAAGAATGCAGCATTGGGCGTGCTTGCCGCAGCAATTATGACGGATGAGATGACAGTGATTGACAATATACCCGATGTGAGAGACATCAATGTGCTGCTTCAGGCGATGGAGAGTATCGGCGTGATCGTATACCGGAGCGATAGACATACCGTGAGAATCAACGCGTCCATGATATCGGGACTCGTGATCGAGGATGATTACATCAAGAAGATCAGGGCATCTTACTATTTGCTGGGGGCACTGCTTGGTAAGTATAAACATGCAGAGGTGGCGCTGCCAGGCGGCTGTAACATTGGAAGCCGCAAGATTGACCTGCACATTAAGGGATTTAAGGCGCTGGGGGCAAGTGTTAAGATCGAGCATGGGCTGATTATTGCCGATGCACAGCAGCTAAGGGGCGCACACATTTATCTTGACACCGTGTCAGTGGGCGCCACGATCAATATTATGCTGGCAGCTGCGCTCGCGGAGGGCAGGACCGTGATCGAGAATGCGGCGAAGGAGCCGCATGTGGTAGACGTGGCGAATTTTCTCAACTCGATGGGAGCCAATATTAAAGGCGCTGGAACCGATGTGATTCGAGTGTCTGGGGTGAAGAAGCTGCATGCGTCGGAATACTCGATCATTCCTGATCAGATCGAGGCGGGAACATTTATGTTCGCGGCGGCGATCACAAAAGGGGATGTCACGATCAAGAATGTGATTCCTAAGCATCTGGAATCTACGACAGCAAAATTGATGGAGATGGGATGCCAGATTGAGGAGTCAGATGACGCGGTGCGTGTCGTCATGTCCAAATGTATCCAGAGTACACATGTCAAGACGCTGCCGTATCCAGGATTTCCCACGGATATGCAGCCGCAGATCGCAGTGTCCCTGGCGCTTGCAAAGGGGACAAGCATCGTGACGGAAAGCATTTTTGACAACCGCTTTAAGTATGTGGATGAGCTTGCAAAGATGGGATCGAATATTAAAGTGGAGGGAAATACAGCCATTATAGAGGGCGTGGATAAATTGACCAGCGCGAATCTGACGGCGCCGGACCTTAGAGCCGGTGCAGCGCTTGTGCTTGCCTGTCTCACTGCGGAGGGACTGAGCACAGTGGATGATATCAAGTATATTGAGCGCGGGTATGAGGACTTTGATGTGAAACTGCAAAGTCTGGGCGCACAGATTGAGAAAGTAGAGTCGGAGAAAGAGTTACAAAAGTTTAAATTGAAGGTCGGATAGGAAGTGCCTATGCGACCTATGCCGGTAAGCGGCAGTAAGTTTGTAATGTAAATGCAGAATGGAGATTCTTATGAAACAGCAAAAACATAAACGAAAGGAAACGTTTTCTCTTATTTTTGCTTCTAATATAGGAAATGATACCAAGCAGTTCTATCTTTCGGTTGTGACGCTGCGTCTGATCATAGTCCTGATGGCGCTTATATGTATCACTTTTGCGTGGACGATTTTTCGTTCGGGGACACATTATCAAAATGAAACCGAGCTTCGCAAGAAGCTGGCGTCGAGTGAGCAGACGGTGAAACAGCTAACAAAAGAAAGAGATACTCTGAGTGCGCAGAATGTTGCTCTTGAGGAAGAGAATGAGCTGTTTAGGCAGGCGGAGTCGCTGAGAGCTGAGTTGGCGGAAGAAGTGGAATCACAGCCAGAGAGCAGTGAGGAGGAGACAGTCAGGGATACTTCTGTCCCAAGTCAGCTGCCATGTACGGCAGGCGGAATCCTGAAGGAGCAATATACAGAGGAGCATCCGTTTATCTCGTTCAGTGCACAGCCGGAGGACCGCATTATTGCTGCGGGAGATGGGATGATCGCTTCGGTTGGCGCAGATGATACATATCCGGTTATTATAGAAGTAGATCATGGCAATGGATACAGATCGCGCTATATGTGCCAGCAGGAGGCAGCGGTATCAGTGGAGACTGGGCAGCAGGTGCAGGTACGTGATACATTGGTCACAGTGAATGGCGGGGAGACACAACTTGACTATCAGGTGATCTTTGAGGAGCAGGCAATTGACCCGTTGCAGATCTTGGAAGCGAAGGGATAAAAAGGAGGAATATCATGTTAGGGAAAGGAAGAAATTCCGCATATACGGACGATGGACGGGAGAAGATCAGCACCCTGATCGGAAAGGAGACTACTTTTGACGGAGATTTGACTTCCGCGGAGACGATACGGATTGACGGTGTGATCAATGGGAACTGTACTTGTGAGAAGAAGCTGATTCTCAGTGCAGACGGGCAGATCAAAGGGAATATCTCCGCCCAGAGCGTTATCATCTCTGGAAAGGTGGACGGGGATATCGTGGTGCAGGGAAAGCTGGAGATTTTATCGACTGGAAAGATTGCGGGAAATATCACTGCGGGCTCTCTTGTCATTGACGAGGGCGCAGCATTTGACGGAAGGTGTACGATGTCGTCGGCAGGGTCAGGGAGTTTGTTTGGTGATTCTAAATCGGAGTAACGAGAGCATAGGCTGTCACAAAAAGCGAATTGCGTTTTTGTGACAGTTTTTTTGTTGAATTTTTTACAAAAAGGGTATTTACAAATCAGTTGTCAGATAATATAATAAATTTACATAATGTTTTGAAAATAACTAAAGTAATGTGAAAAGGCAACCGATATAGTTAGTGTGAAATGACTTTGATGGCATTTTTTGAGGTTTCCAAAGTTTTTATTGTAAAAAAAGTATGAAACCCCTTTGAAAATTGGTTAAATTAGGGTATAATGGCTTAGTTATAGTATGTCTTTGCGGATATATAATAGATATAACTGTAATGGGAATACTAAATTTCAGTAGATGATGAGACAAAGCTCATGAATCATAGCAGAATTGTACCGGTTTAAACAAATTTGATCAGAAAGAAAGGGGCACACAGCCATGCAATACACAGATATAGGAATTGATCTTGGAACCGCAAGTATTTTAGTATACATCAGAGGAAAGGGCGTTGTGTTAAAAGAGCCTTCGGTCGTTGCCTTTGACAGAGACACACAAAAGATTAAAGCCATCGGAGAGGATGCGCGTCTGATGCTGGGCAGAACGCCAGGCAATATCGTGGCAGTCAGACCGCTCAGACAAGGTGTGATTTCTGATTATAAAGTGACGGAGCAGATGATGAAGCACTTTATACAGAAGGCACTGGGCAGAAAAACTTTCAGAAAGCCTATTATTGCCGTATGCGTGCCGAGTGGTGTCACGGAGGTGGAGAAGAAGGCAGTTGAGGATGCTACGTACCAGGCGGGTGCGAGGGATGTCAAGATCATTGAAGAGCCGATTGCGGCGGCGATCGGTGCGGGGATCGATATCTCGAAACCCTGTGGAAATATGATCGTGGATATCGGGGGCGGAACGTCTGATATCGCGGTAATATCGCTTGGCGGCACGGTTGTCAGTGCATCCATCAAGGTCGCAGGCGATGATTTTGACGAAGCAATCGTCAGATACATGAGAAAGAAACACAATCTTTTGATTGGTGAGAGAACAGCAGAAGATATTAAAATTAAAATAGGTTCAGCATTTAAGAGACCGGAAGTTGATTACATGGATGTCAGAGGGCGCAACCTTGTGACAGGTTTGCCAAAGACCATTCGTGTCTCCTCCGATGAGACGGAGGAAGCACTTCGCGAGACGACTTCCCAGATCATTGATACAATACACAGCGTGCTTGAGAAAACACCGCCTGAACTGGCGGCGGATATCGCTGACAGAGGAATTGTGCTCACGGGCGGCGGCAGTCTGCTCTGTGGACTAGAGGATCTGATCGAGTCCAGAACAGGAATCAATACGATGACTGCGGAGGATCCCATGACGGCAGTTGCCATCGGTACAGGCAAGTATGTGGAATTTCTTGCAGGCGGCAGGGACGACTGATCGGAAGAAGATGGTTCTCTAGGAAATGCTGAGTCAGAATCGTAGATTAGGAGGAACTTATGCTTAGAGGTCTATATACATCATATACCGGCATGTTGAATGAACAGTACAGAATGGATATTATGTCAAACAGTCTGGCGAATGTCAACACAGTCGGATTTAAGAAGGAAGGTTCGACAAGCCAGGCATACGCGGATGTGATGGCTGTAAAAATCAAAGACTGGTCCGAAAGCCCGAACACACCGAAGAAGCTTGGGAATATGAGTCTCGGTGTGAAGATTGGGGAGACCTATACGGACTTTTCACAAGGTTCGTTTAGAACAACTGAAAATACATTTGATCTGGCTATTGGCGGGAAAGGATTTTTTAATATTGAATTTACCAACAAAGCGGGAGAGACCTCTACGAAATATACAAGAGACGGCGGATTCACGCTCACAAAGGATGGTTATCTGGTGACAAAGGACGGCGATTATGTTCTTGGTGAGAACGGAAGGATTCAGCTCTCTACGACGGCGGGCGCTACAGTGTTTGATCGGTCTGGAAATATCTTTCAGGATGACAGACTTGTGGCGAGCCTCAAACTATCAGATTTTGAAGATACCAATTATCTGACCCACTATGGTGAGACGATGTGGGATGCCAAGGAAGGTGCGGTGGAGATCGAACCGGAGAAGGCGGAAGTTTTCCAGGGATTTCTGGAAATGTCCAATGCGTCGGTTGTCAAAGAAATGGTAAACATGATAACGATTTCAAGGCAGTATGAGTCAAACCAGAAGATGTTGACGACATTTGACGACACGCTCGAGAAGACAATGTCATTGAGTAAAGTATAAGGTTTACACAAGTTATAGGAGGGAACGATAAATGGTACGATCATTATGGACAGGTGCAACAGGTATGATTGCACAGCAGTTAAATGTAGACAATATTTCCAACAATCTCGCCAATGTAAACACAACAGGTTACAAGGCAGAGGTGATGGAGTTCAAATCACTTTTATATCAGACAATCCAGACGAAGACCACGACTGCAAACGGGGCAAACAAACCGATTGGTACAGAGGTTGGTCTGGGTGTGCGCAACAATGCGATCACAGCGATCTTCACGGACGGAAGTTTGTTAGAGACGCCCGGAGAGTCAAACTTTGCATTGAACGGACGCGGTTTCTTTGGGATTAGAGGCGCAGACGGCGAGACGTTTTATACTAGAAATGGTAATTTTGTGTTTGCAGTTGGCACAGAGGGGCTGACGCTGGAAACAACAGATGGTCTCCCTGTATTGAACTCTGAGGGAGAACCTATCGTGCTTGAAGATGATGATATGGTTGCCAGCAAGATCTCAGTTGGACGCAATGACGGGATGCTGTATTACCCGGACGAGAAGGGTGTACCACAGAGCTTGAATATCAGAATCGGTCTGTGGCAGTTCAACAATCCCGCAGGTCTTTACAGAGAGGGTGACAGTTTGTACTCGGAGACAGCAGCGAGCGGTGAGGCAATGAACGAGGCAGAAAACGAAAATCTGACAAAAACGAAGATGATTCAAGGATATCTGGAAGGTTCCAATGTCCAGATTGCCGATGAGATGGTCAATCTGATCGTGGCACAGAGAGCTTATGAGGTCAATTCTAAGGTCATTACGACTTCGGATGAGATGCTTCAGCAGGCGAATCAGTTGAAGAGATAAGTAGGAGGTAGCGGAATATGGATATCGGTGGTGTAGGATCTACATATGCAGATTATATGATGACAAGTCAAGCTTCCAAGAATAAGGCGGATACCTTACAAAATAAGCTGACGAACAGCGGTGAATCAGCAGACGAGAAGGAGCTTAAGGAAGCCTGCAAGGAGTTTGAGTCCTATTTTGTGGAACAGGTCTTTAATTCAATGATGAAGACGGCGAAAGTTTTTTCAGACGATCAGGAAGATGGATATGCGTCAAAGATGGTAGATTATTTTAAAGACTTTGCAGTGCAGGAGTTATGCGGTCAGGTGACAGATGGTGACGGGCTAGGATTGGCAAATACCCTGTACGAGCAGATGAAGCGCAACTACGGCATCGGTGTGGTGAAGCCGGAGGAGCTTTTAGCGGAATAAGCATGGAAAAGCAGCCGACCTTGTTTGTATGAACAGGTCGGCTTTTGTGTTATGGAGGGGCAGGCATCTTGGAGAAACTAAAGGGCTTTGTCGAGCATATTATATATAAGAATCCTGAGAATGGTTATGGCGTGATCAATCTTAAGGCGGAGGAGATGGAGATTACCTGCACAGGGATTTTTACAGATCTGGACGAGGGCGAGAGTATAGAGGCAGAAGGGGGATATGTAGATCATGCAGTGTATGGGAAACAGTTTCGAGTGGAGCATTTTTGTGTGGTTGCGCCGGAGGACAGGATCGCGATGGAACGCTATCTTGGGTCTGGTGCAGTCAAGGGGGTCGGTGCGGCGTTAGCAGCTCGTATTGTGCGCCATTTCGGGGATGACACGTTTCGGATTATCGAGGAGGAACCGCATCGTCTGGCGGAGGTCAAGGGAATCAGCAATCGAAAAGCGCGGGAGATCGCTGAGCAGGTCGAGGAAAAAAGAGACGCGAGAGATGCGATGATTTTCTTACAGAAGTACGGGATCTCAAATACAATGGCACTGAAAATCTATAAACAGTATGGCATGAAATTGTACAAGATTATGCAGGAAAATCCATATAAACTGGCGGAGGATATCACGGGGATTGGGTTTCGTATAGCGGATGAGATCGCATCGCGCATTGGGATTCATACAGATTCAGACTACAGGATTCGAAGCGGTATCTTGTATACGTTATTGCAGGCGGGGACGGAGGGGCATGTCTATCTCCCTGAAGAGCTGCTGTTAGAGCGGGCTGCGAGTATGCTAGAGCTGACGCCCGAGCAGATCGCGCCGCAGATTGCGAATCTTGCAATTGACAAGAAGCTTGTGGTCAAAGAGAAAGAGAGCAAGTGCATCTATGGTATGAACTACTACTATGCGGAGCTTAATTGCGCCAGAATGCTAAAGGAGCTTCAACAGGCGTTTGACGGGGCAGAGCGGTTTACAAAGGTGGAGCTGGAGCGCTTGGAGAACAAGATTCGACAGCTGGAGGATGCCAGTCGTATGCAGTTGGATAAATTACAGCGCAAGGCAGTGACGGAGGCGGTGCAGAATGGGATTTTTATCCTGTCAGGCGGACCTGGTACAGGGAAGACGACCACAATCAATATGATCATCCGATATTTTGAGCAGGAGGGGCTGGATATCTTTCTGGCAGCGCCAACGGGAAGGGCTGCCAAGCGCATGACCGAGGCAACTGGTTTTGAAGCAAAGACGATTCATCGGCTGTTAGAGCTCAATGGCAATATGTCGGACGACAGGCAGGCGGCAGTGCACTTTGAGAAAAATGAACTGAATCCGCTTGAAGCGGATGTCATAATCATCGATGAGATGTCGATGGTGGATATACATTTGTTTCAGGCGTTATTAAAGGCGATCGCGCCGGGGACAAGGCTGGTGATGGTAGGTGACAGGAATCAGCTTCCGTCGGTTGGTCCGGGGCAGGTGTTGAAGGATTTGATGGAGAGCGGCTGCATTGCCACGGTGGTGCTGTCGAAGATCTTCCGGCAGGCGGGTGAGAGCGACATCGTAGTCAATGCACACTGTATTAATGAAGGGAAACCGGTCAAGCTGGACAATAAGAGTAAGGATTTTTTCTTTCTGGAGCGGGACAATGTCAATGTGATTTACAAACATATGATACTGTTGATCACAGAGAAGCTGCCCAAATATGTCAAAGCTGGAATGTACGATATACAGGTGCTTACCCCGATGCGCAAGGGGGCGCTGGGGGTAGAGACGCTCAATGGCATATTACAACAATATCTCAATCCGCCGTCGCCAGAGAAGCTTGAGCTGGCACACGGCGAAGGGGTGCTGCGGCTTGGGGACAAGGTGATGCAGATTAAAAATAACTATCAGTTAGAGTGGGAGATTGTGAGCAAATACGGCATTGCGGTGGATAGCGGACAGGGCGTATTTAACGGAGATGTGGGTATAATAAAAGAAATTAACGAGACGGCAAAGACCATCGTGGTGGAGTATGATGACTTGAGAAGAGTCACCTATGCAATGAATGGGCTGGACGAGATTGAACTGGCTTATGCACTCACCATACACAAAGCGCAGGGCAGTGAGTATCCGGCAGTGCTGATGCCGCTGCTGACAGGACCGAAGATGCTTTTGAACCGCAATCTGCTCTATACTGGAGTCACGAGGGCAAAAAGCTGTGTGACAATACTTGGCAGCAAGGAAACCGTAAATCAGATGATAGCAAACGAGAGTGAACAGAAACGATATACAGGTTTAAGGGAAAGAATATGCGAGATCATGAATCAGGAGTTCGACTGAGGGATGTGCTGGTCAATTTGGTATTTCCGCGAAGGTGTCCGGTGTGTGATGACATTGTTCCGTTGGGGGAGGGACTGATCTGTAGACAGTGCATAAGAAAGCCGCAGTACATTGCGGAGCCGCGCTGTAGACGATGTGGAAAGCAGCTTCTGGGAGAGGGAATGGCATTTTGTAAGGACTGCTTGCAGCGCAGGCATGTCTTTGATTATGGCTATGCGCTCTATGATTATCAGAGCATGAGAAAGAGTATTTACCGCTTTAAATATAGCAGAAGATGTGAGTATGCATCGTTTTATGCAGAGGAGATCTATAGGCGGCTTCGGCGCGAGATTCAAATGATGGACGCGGATGCTATTATTCCAGTGCCAGTTCATGCCTCGAGGCTACGGCGCAGGGGATTTAATCAGGCAGAGCTTGTCGCAGCAGAATTGGCGAGGCTCACAGGTATACCCATGTACAGCAGATTGGTTCAAAGAATCCGAAAAACAGTGCCACAGAAAGAACTCACCGTGCAGGAAAGACAAAATAATTTGAAAAAGGCTTTCAAAATTAGCACAAATGTTGTAAAATTAAATAAAACTATCCTTATAGACGATATTTACACGACGGGTAGTACTTTGGATGCTGTTGCCTTGGAGCTAAAGCGGCATGGAGTGGAGTCGGTTTATTTCATTGCACTCTGCATCGGAGAGGGAATGTAGGAATATAAATTTAAGTGGAGGGATTTCTATGAACGTAAGGAATTGCAGAAAATGCGGAAAACTTTTTAATCACATCATGGGTGCGCCGATTTGCCCTGCGTGCAGGGAAAGGCTTGAAGAGAAGTTTCAGGAAGTAAAGAAGTACATCCGCGAGAACCGTACCGCAGGTATCAAGGATGTATCGGAGGCTTGTGAGATCGATCCTGGTCAGATTCAGCAGTGGATTAGGGAGGAACGTCTGGAGTTTACGGCAGATTCGCCGGTAAAGATTCCCTGTGAGAACTGTGGTGAGATGATTCGTTCAGGGAAGTACTGTGAGAAATGCAAGCGCGAGATGACAAACAATTTGTCCAGTGTGATGGAGAAGCCAAAAGCGGTTCAGGCGGAGTCGAAAAAGACCCAGTCGTCAGGGAACAAGATGCGCTTCCTCGACAGGTGACAGGCATTGTCTGACAGTGCACGAGTAGAATTGCTGAAGGAAAAGAGTTATGTTAAATGAGGAAAGAATAAGATTAATGACCAGGATGGCGTGCTATGAGGCCGAAGAGGGAAGAAGAAACGTTGCGATCGGAAATTACTTTCGTGGAGACTATATTGGATTGCAGGTCATAAAGTCTATTATCAGTGCGACGATTGCATATATTTTATTATTTGCAATGTTTATCTTTTATGATTTTGAAGTGTTTATGGCAGACATTTATAAGATGGATCTGTTGGAGTTTGCGAAGTCAGTGATTATTTATTATCTGATCTTTACGGCGGGGTATGCGTTTATCGCATACGGGGTTTACACCTATCGGTATACGAAGGCGAGAAAAAGCCTTAAAACATATTACAACAATCTCAAAAAGCTTTCTTATCTGTATGACAGGGAGACGAAAAGCAGAGATTTAAAGTAAGGTTAGAGAGGAAATAATTATGACAGACCTATTGGTTTTCAGGGAACAGTTGAAAAAATTTTACAGTAAATACGAATTGTATCTTACGCCTGTTTTTAAGTTTTTGCTGGCGCTGGTGACGTTGGTGATGATCAACAGCAGTATCGGTTACATGAGTGAGCTGAAGAAAACAGCAGTCGTGCTGGTACTGGCGCTCATGTGCTCATTTCTTCCGATGAATTTCATCGTGGCTGCTGCGGCAGCAGTAACGCTTGGGCATTTGTATAAGTTCTCGATGGAGTGTGCACTGATCATGCTGGTGGTGTTTCTGCTGCTCTTTATTCTTTATTTTCGTTTTTCACCAAAGGATACGATCGCAGTGCTGCTGACACCGCTGAGTTTTATTTTAAAGATGCCCTATGTGATGCCGATTGCAGTGGGACTTGCAGGTACACCGTTTTCGGCAGTGTCAGTGGCGAGCGGGACAATTGTATACTATACGATAAGTTACATGGTCGAAAGCGCGTCGATACTCAATACCTTTGAGGAGGACGGCGCCTTGGAGAAATTCCGCTATGTCATTGACGGAATGCTGGGGAATAAGACGATGTACGTGACATTGGCTGCCTTTGTCGGCACACTGCTCATCGTCTATTTTATCAGAAGACTCAGCGTTGATTACGCATGGACGATCGCGATCATTACAGGGGCGCTTCTGGATGTATTAGTACTTTTGTTCGGTGATTTGATGTACAATACGAAGCTTTCCATTGCGGGACTGATCATTGGCAGTGTCGTGTCGGTAATTCTGGCAAAGATTCTGGAGTTTTTTGTATTTAATGTCGATTATTCACGCACAGAGTATGTGCAGTTTGAGGATGACGAGTATTATTATTATGTGAAGGCAGTTCCCAAAAATACAGTGGCGGCACCACAAAAAAGGGTGAAGACAATCAGAGTACCCGAAAAGGCAGTCAGAGAGCAGAAGAGGGATAGATAAGAGGGATGGATCAAATGGATATGATTCTTGAACGCCTTAATATATGGGCAGAGACGTTTTCATTGCGCAGTTTTAACATCAGATGGGAGGATATAGTGGAGGTTATCATTATATCCTTTTTACTGTATCAAGTCATGGCGTGGGCAAAGCATACGAAGGTATGGCTCCTCATGAAAGGGATTATGATCATTATGGCGTTTATTCTGCTGGCAGTCTTTTTCAAAATGCATACAATTGTATGGATTGTGCAGAATGTGCTGAGTCTTGCTGTGATTGCGGTGATCGTTGTCTTACAGCCAGAACTCCGCCATGCGCTGGAGGAGCTGGGGAGAAAAAGCTTTATCACGAATGTTATCACGTTTGAAAAACCCACAGATGAGCGCTTCTCAGACAAGACGGTCAACGATCTGGTGAAGGCGAGCTTTGAGATGGGCAAGGTGAAAACAGGGGCATTGATGGTCATTGAGCAGAATGTGCTGCTCACAGAGTACGAGAGAACAGGTATTGAAGTGGATGGGTTGATCTCCAGCCAGTTGATCATCAACATCTTTGAACATAATACGCCGCTGCATGACGGGGCGGTGATCATTCGGGGAAACCGGATTGTGTCAGCGACTTGCTATCTGCCGCTGTCTGATAATATGGGAATCAGCAAGGAGCTGGGAACCAGACATCGTGCGGGCGTGGGCATTTCCGAAGTCACCGATGCACTCACGATTATCGTGTCGGAGGAAACAGGGCATGTCAGCGTCACATATGAGGGGAAACTGTACCGCAATCTCGATGCGAACGGGCTGCGGGAAAAGATTCGTATGATACAGAATAAGGAAGTGGAGGAGAACAAGAAGCGTAGGCTCTGGAAAGGTAGGGCTAAGGATGAAAAATAGTATCTTGAAGAAAGCAGTGGGCATGATTACAAACAATTTTGGTTTAAAGTTGTTAGCTGTCATTATTTCCTGTGGGCTGTGGTTTATGGTGGACAGTATTATCGATCCGGTCGAGAGAAAGGTTTTTAACAATATTCCAGTCGAGATTATCAATACAGAGCTGATCACGAATGAGGGCAAAGTCTACGAAGTGCTTGACGGAACAGATACCGTCAATATCACAGCGATCGGAAAAAGCTCAGTGTTTGACTATGTTTCAAGAGATGACTTGAAGGCGGTTGCAGATATGTCAGAGCTGACCTTTATGAACACGGTGAGTATCAAGGTGTCGAGTACGCGCAACAATTCGGAGCTTGAATTTAGGACAAATATTGACAATGTGAAGCTTGCCATCGAAAAGATGGAGCGAGATCAGAAAGTTATCAATGTATCTACGACAGGAGAGCCGGCGTCTGGATATGTGGTTGGCAATATCGATCCCAGTCAGAATGTGGTTAGGTATTCAGGACCGGAATCTCTGATTGAGCAGATTGACCATATTGATGCTGTCATCAATATTAACGGATATTCTTCGGATATCAACACGACAGCAGATTTAAAGATTTACGATGCGGCAAACAATGAGATCAAGAGCAACTCCATCAAGTTGAACATCACGACGGTGGATGTGGCAGTCTCTATTCTAGCGACAAAAATTGTTCCTTTGAGTTATGTGGTGCCAGATGAACCGGCAGCGGGCTATGTGGTGAACGGCGAGATGATCAGTGTGCCGGAGACTATTGTAATTGCGGGCAGAAGCAGCGTCCTTGACGGTGTTTCCAGAATCGTTGTGTCAGACCCGGCACTTACGGTGGAAGACCTGACGGAGAGCAAGACGACGATCATCAATATCAGGAAGTACTTGCCGACTGGAGTACAGTTTGCTGACAGCAGTTTTAACGGCAACGTGAGTGTCACGATTGGAATTGAGCCGCTTGTGACGAAGGAGCTCAAAGTGCCAACTAGGAATTTTGCAGCTGGCTTTGCGGCTGGCAACAAGCCGGAGCATTTGAATGTGTCACTGAAGGAAGTGGAGGAGCAGGAGTCCTATACAATCCGCATATCGGGTACAAGGGCCGCAGTGGATGCAGTGATGGATGATAGCGTGATCGGCGTGATCGATATGGACAGTTTGCAGCAGAAGCTGGGACTTGCAGAGTGGAGTGCGGGTGTCTATCAGGGAGAGCTCACATTTAATCTGCCGGATACTGTGAAATTGGAACAGTCGTATCAGATGACAGTGATATTGGAGGAAATTGAACAAGAATCAGAGAATAGTGTTAATAATGGAGAGAATGTAGATACTAATAATGAATAAATTTGGGAGGATTAGAACAGATGGCTAGATTATTTGGAACAGACGGAGTCAGAGGTGTGGCAAATGATGAACTGACACCGCTTTTGGCGATGCAGTTAGGGCAGGCGGGCGCATATGTGCTGTCAAAGGAGAATGCGCATAAGCCGACGATCATGGTGGGCTGTGATACTCGAATCTCAGGAGATATGCTGGCAAATGCTCTGATGGCAGGCGCCTGCTCTGTGGGGGCGAATGTGGTGTATGTGGGTGTGGTTCCCACGCCAGCGATCGCCTATCTGACACAGAAGTACAGAGTGGATGCAGGCGTAGTGATATCAGCGTCGCACAATCCAGTGGAGTTTAACGGCATTAAATTCTTTGATGGAAAGGGCTTTAAGCTGCCCGACTCTATGGAGGATGAGATTGAGGAGCTGATTCGCAATGGCATGAAGGATATCCAGTTTCCAACAGGGCCGAGCGTGGGCAAGATCAAGTACCGCACGGACGCGCGGGAGGAATATATCAACCATTCTGTGCAGGCGGTTCCTGTGGACCTAAGCGGCATGAAAATTGTGGTGGACTGTGCGGAGGGCGCTGCCTACTACACGTCTGTAGAGACGCTCAAGGAGCTAGGCGCGGATATAGTGGCGATACACAATAATCCAGACGGGACCAATATCAATGCAAACTGCGGTTCGACGCATATGGAGGAGCTACAGGCGCGTGTAGTGTACGAGAAGGCCAATGTGGGGCTGGCATTTGACGGCGATGCAGACAGACTGCTTGCCGTGGACGAAAACGGCAACCAGGTTGACGGGGATGTGATCATGGCGATCGTCGGCAACCACATGAAGGAGAAAGGCACATTAAAGGATAATACGATCGTTGCTACAGTGATGAGCAATCTGGGATTCTTCCGCATGGGAAAGGAGAACGGCATCCATATTGAGCAGACGACGGTGGGAGACCGCTATGTGATGGAGCGGATGCTTGAAATCGGCGCAAATCTTGGCGGAGAGCAGTCAGGACACATTATTTTCTTGGATGAGAATACCACAGGTGACGGGCTTCTCAGCGCGCTGCATCTGTTGCAGGTTATGGTGGAGACGGGCAAAGCGCTCTCGGAGCTGGCGACCATTATGACAGTGTATCCGCAGGCACTTGTGGGGGCAAAAGTGCCAAATCACAAGAAAAACAGTTATATGGAGTACACGGAGATCGCGGAGGCGATCGAGCATGTGAATGCGAAGTTTGCGGACGAGGGCAGAGTGCTGATTCGCCCTTCGGGCACAGAGCCGCTTGTGCGCGTGATGATAGAGGGAAAGGATCAAAGGCTGATAGAGCAAGAAGCGCGGGAACTAGCAGAGCTGATACAGAACGTGATGCTGTGACCGGAGAAGTACAGGAGGTGCGAAATATATGGTTCGTCAGAAGGTGGTTATTAAGAATCCTACGGGACTGCATCTGCGTCCGGCAGGGATATTGTGTAAGGAAGCGATGCAGTTTAACTCGCTGATAACTTTTACATTCCGCGGAAATACGGCAAATGCAAAGAGCGTGCTCAGCGTATTGGGAGCATGTATCAAAAGTGGTGATGAGATTGAGCTGTTCTGTGATGGCTCAGATGAGAATGAGGCTTTGACAGCCATCGTAAAAGTAATAGAGAATGGGTTGGGAGAGTAGGAGGAAGGGCGTATTCCTCCTACTTGACTGTATGGTTTTGTGCTGATTGGCAGACTTTGATGAATAGACTTTATTTATATGAGAAAAGATAACTGTAGAGTGAAAGGAAACTGTGTAAGATGAGTGCGATTAAAAGAATCATTGTCACAGGCTGTAATGGGCAGCTAGGACGTGCAATCAATAAAATATATCAGAATGATCCAATGTATGAGTGTGTGAATACGGATGTGGCAGAGCTTGACATCACGAGAATTGAGGCAGTGGACAGGTTTGTTTCCGAGGTGAAACCCTACGCGATCATCAACTGTGCAGCGCACACGAACGTCAATGCTTGTGAGACAGACGTTGACAATGCATATAAGATCAATGCGATTGGCCCGAGGAATCTGAGTATTGCGGCGTCAAGGTATCATGCCAAATTAATGCATATTTCTACGGATTATGTGTTTGATGGACATGCCAGTGCACCGTACACAGAGTTTGATACACCAGCGCCCAACTCGGTTTACGGAAAGACAAAGCTCGCGGGGGAGCATTTTGTGAAGGAGTTTGCCAGAGAATACTATATCGTTCGAACGGCATGGCTGTATGGGGATGGAAAAAACTTTGTAAAGACAATGCTTGGACTGGCGCAAACCCATGATCGGGTGACGGTAGTAGGAGATCAGTTTGGATCGCCGACCAGCGCAGAAGAGCTTGCCAAAATGATTGCCCATCTGCTTCCGACGGATAATTTCGGGGTGTTTCATGGCACTTGTGAGGGAATCACGAACTGGGCAGACTTCACGAGAGAAATTTATAAATTAGCGGGAAAGTCTACCGTGGTGGAGACTGTCACCACAGAGGAGTATGACAGGAATACGACAGGTATCGTTGCGCCCAGACCCGCATATTCTGTGCTGGATAATTATATGCTGCGGCTGACGACAGCGTATCGGTTTGCAGATTGGGAAAAGGCGATCGCAGAATATATAAAGAGCTTGTCATTTTGAGCAAGGTTTTGTATACTAAGAAAGTAAAAAGGAAAATATTGGAAAAGCAAGATCAGAAAGGAAAATAAGTCTTATATGAATAATATAGCATTGATAACAGGAATCACGGGGCAGGATGGTTCTTATCTTGCAGAGTTTCTGCTGGCAAAGGGATATGAAGTTCATGGATTGATCAGAAGGCACAGCATTTCAAACACGATGCGCATCGATCATCTGATTAAATCTGAGTACTATAAAGTGAAATTTTTTCTCCATTTTGCGGATACGACGGACTCGTCCAATTTGATGCGTATTATCGGGGAAATTCGTCCGACAGAGGTCTACAATCTTGCTGCGCAGTCGCATGTGGGTGTATCTTTTGAAGTGCCGGAATACACGGCGGACGCGACGGGCGTAAGCACGCTGAAGCTGCTGGAGGCAATCCGGGTAAATGGCGGGAACTGCCGCTACTATCAGGCTTCGACCTCTGAGCTTTTCGGCGGATTGCCTGAGACAGCGCCGCAGAGTGAGGAGACGCCATTTTATCCCAAGAGCCCTTATGGCGCGGCGAAGTTGTATTCTTATTGGATCACAGTCAATTACAGAGAATCCTACAATATGTTTGCGTGCAATGGTATTTTATTCAACCATGAGTCGCCCAGACGCGGTGAGAATTTTGTCACGAGGAAAATCACACTTGCCATCGCCAATATTGTTGTCGGAAAACAGGACAAGATTTCGCTCGGCAATATGAATGCCAAGCGTGACTGGGGGTATGCCGGTGATTATGTGGAGGGCATGTGGCTGATGCTCCAGCAGAAGGCACCGGGAGATTATGTGCTTGCTACTAATGAGACGCACACAGTGCGGCAATTTGTCGAGGCGGCATTTGCAGAGCTGGGGATCAGCATTCGTTGGGAGGGCGAAGGCGTTCACGAGAAAGGATATGATATGAAGAGCGGAAAGCTCCTCGTGGATGTCAACCCGGAGTTTTATCGTCCGGCAGAGGTAGAGTTTTTGTGGGGAAATGCAGCAAAGGCAGAAAGAGAACTTGGCTGGAAGAGGAAGGTGGACTTCCGCGGACTTGTCTCTATGATGATGGATGCCGACTTGCGGGAAGTTGCCGGGATTTCATGCGCGGAGTATCGGATGAAGAACGGAGGAAACGATGAATAAGTCAGATAAAATATATGTAGCAGGGCACAGGGGACTCGTGGGCTCTGCTATTGTCAGAAATCTCGAGGAGAAGGGATATACCAATATCATCTGTCGAACGCATAAACAACTTGATCTTACAAACCAGCAGGCAGTTTGGGACTTTTTTGCAGAACAGAAACCGGATGTGGTGGTGCTTGCGGCGGCAAAGGTTGGCGGCATTAATGCCAACAACACGGCGCCGGCTGAATTTGCGTATGATAATATGCAAATTCAGTGCAACGTGATCAAGTGCTGTCATGATTTTGGGGTCAAAAAGCTGTTGTTTCTTGGAAGTACTTGTATTTATCCCAAGATGGCACCGCAGCCAATCCCGGAGGATGCACTTCTGACCGGTCCGCTTGAGGAGACAAATGAGGCCTATGCGATCGCAAAGATTGCGGGATTGGAGATGTGTAAGTATTATAAACGGCAATATGGTGATGATTTTATCAGCTGTATGCCGACCAATCTGTATGGACCTTATGACAATTATGACTTATCGGGTTCCCATGTCATGCCGGCGATTATCAGAAAATTTCATGATGCGAAGGTCAACAACGCGCCGAGTGTGGAGCTGTGGGGAACAGGAACACCGTTGCGCGAATTTTTGCATGTGGATGATATGGCAGATGCATGTGTTTATCTGCTCGAACATTATGACGGTGAACAGCATGTAAATATCGGTACTGGCAAGGAAGTGACGATTCGGGAGCTTGCGGAGATCGTCCGCCGTGTGGTTGGTTTTCAGGGCGAGATTGTCTGGAATGAAGAGATGCCTGACGGGACACCGCGCAAACTGACAGATGTGACTAAACTGCACAATCTTGGATGGACACATAAGATCGAACTCGAAGAGGGCGTAAAGCTTGCGTATGACTGGTTTAAGGAAAATGTGGAGGATGCCAGACTGTAAAGGAGATGACTGAGGAATATAACAAATTAGGGTGTGATTCAGTAAATATGGATGATGAGTGTTCGAGAGTGAAAGTGTTTGGGCGAACTACATACCATATGGTTAAATGTGGATTTCAGGCAAGACAAAAAGGGTATCGCTACCTGCGGGAAGCAGTTTGCATCGCCTTTTATGAACCTGAAGTCCTGGCCTCAGTCACAAAACGCTTGTATCCCGAAGTGGCAAAGCGGTTTGACACGACAGATAAACAGGTGGAACGTGCGATACGAAATGCGATAGAGACCGCATGGACCAATGGAAATCCAGAGACTTTGAAGGCTGTATTTGAGAAAGTGTACGGCGACGGAACTACCAGACCGACAAATACAGAGGTCATAGAGAAGCTGGTGGAGCATGCAGTTCCGGCGATGGAGTCATGGGATTGAATTGGGGAATTGGAGGAAGAGTCAGTTGAAGGCAGATACCAAAATTTTGAGTATTATAGTGCCCTGTTATAACGAGGAGAAAAGTGTGCCGCTTTTTTATGCGGAGACAGTGAAGCAGGAGACATTTTTTCGTGAGAAAGATGTGGCGTTTGAGTTTATATTTGTGGATGACGGGTCGAAGGACGGCACAGTCGATGCGGTGAGGGCGCTCAGGGAACAGGATGAGCGTGTTCACCTTGTGTCCTTTTCCAGAAATTTTGGAAAGGAGGCGGCAATCATTGCGGGACTGGAGAAGGCGACAGGGGATTTCACAGTGTTGATGGATGCAGATTTGCAGGACCCTCCGGCAATTTTACCAGAGATGTATCGCTATATAGAGGAGGGGTATGACTCTGTAGCGACAAGACGTGTGGACAGAAAGGGAGAGCCGCCGATTCGCTCTTTCTTTGCGCGGCGCTTTTATGGATTGATGAGAAAAATCTCTAAGACGGAAATTGTGGATGGCGCGCGGGATTATCGCCTGATGACAAGACAGGTTACAGATGCCATTCTGGCAATGAAAGAGTATAACCGGTTCTCGAAAGGCATTTTTGGCTGGGTTGGATATCAGACAAAATGGATTGAGTACGAGAATGTACAGCGGGTAGCGGGGGAGACCAAGTGGTCCTTCTGGAAGCTTTTTCTGTATTCTTTGGACGGAATCATGGCATTCTCGACGGCGCCGCTGTCAATTGCCTCTGTGTTTGGATTCTTATTTTGTCTGATTGCCTTTGTGTTTATGATTTTTATCTTTGTCAGGGCGCTGCTCTATGGTGATCCGGTGGCGGGATGGCCCTCAATGACATGCATCATCTCATTGATTGGCGGGGTGCAATTGCTGTGTCTTGGCATTATGGGGCAGTACATGAGCAAGCTGTATATGGAAGTGAAGGACAGACCCAAATATCTTGTGAAGGAAGAGTTTTGAGTATGGACGAAAGAAAGAGCGGGCTTGTGAGTATCGTGGTGCCAGTCTATAATGCAGGGCAGTTTCTCGCAGAGACAATCTCCTGTGTGCAGGCGCAGACATATCGCGCGTGGGAGCTTTTGCTGGTGGATGACGGCTCGTCGGATGACAGTAGAGAGATTATCCGGCAAAGAAGTGCAAAGGACGAGCGTGTTCGATTGATTATACAGGAGGAAAACAGTGGTGCTGCGGGGGCGAGAAACCGCGGTATACAGGAGGCTCGCGGGCAGTATCTATGTTTTTTGGATGCGGATGATTTTTTTGATAAAAATATGTTAAAGTTATCTTTTCAAAAAGCCATGGAGGAAAATGCGGATATTTGTATTTATAAGGCATTTTTTTATGATAATGAAACCGGTGAAATATCTGCATGTAATTTTGCAGTTAAGGAAAATGAGTTGCCTCAAAATCATTTTTTTTCCAGGTCTCAAATTACTGGAAATATATTTAAAGCAGTTATGGGATGGGCATGGGACAAATTATACAGACGTAATTTTGTATTGAATCACGGATTGCGGTTTCAAGAACAAAGAACAACAAATGATATGTATTTTGTATATGCTTCTTTATTGAAAGCAGGACGTATTACCATATTGGATAAAAGGCTGTATTATCAGCGGAGGAATGTAAAAACCTCATTATCCAATACAAGGGAAATGTCATGGCAGTGTTTTTATTATGCATTAAGGAAAGTTAGGGATGAATTAGTGGAAATGGGAATTTATGAAGAATATAAGCAGGATTTTATAAATTATGCCCTCCATAGTTGTATTTGGAATTTTAATTCTCTGAAAGAACCGTATGCAGAACAATTATTTCACAAATTAAGGGATGGTTGGTTTGCTGATTTGGAAATAAATAATTTTGATGAAGAATATTTTTCAAATAAAGAGGAATATGGTGAGTATGTGGAAATGAGTAGAATACCCTTAGGTATTCCAAATGCTTATTGTTCTTACCGGATAAATTATTGGAAAAATAAATATGAAAGTAAAGAAGCGCGGATGGATATGCAAGTGGTAATAAGTGAGAAAGAAATTTTAACTATTGGACAAATGAAAGAGAAGCTGCTTTGGAACCGAATGAAAAGAATGGAAGTTGAAAAGCGGATGAGAAATGGTGGGGATGCAGAGTATAGTCTAAATGAAATAAGAAATTCTTTTTCGTATAAACTTGCAATGATGCTCACATGGTTTCCGAGGAAGTTGCGGCAAATAGGAAATTATGAAAAAGATAAAAAAGTGGAATTGGAGATAATGAAAGAAGAAATGTTTTAGTGTAATGATAAACGGTTTACAATATTTGGGAATGCGTTCATGCATCTTATCATCTATGGCAAGCTGGTACGGACTAATGACCAGTTGCTATAGGAAGTCCGATCCATTTCTTATACAGTTCCATAATTCGCAGATAGATAGGGCAATAATGTTAAAAGGCAGAATCCTTCCATACTTTCAGAGGTGTCGGAATTTGCAGGATGTTCCGTTTGGGTGTCCTGATGAACCCATATGGAGCGAATGAAATCATATAAGGATTCAAGCGATTGTTCGGGCATTTCCTGGAGCAGGACGATAGTTTTTTCCAAAGTTGACATAGAAATTCCCCCTTCTATGGTTTATGATATTGATTTCAGTAAAGTAGTAGAACACATCTGAATCGGATCCCGTACGGATAGAGTAGCACAGGAGAAAATGAAAAGCAAGAAAAAAGTACCGGAAAGCATGGAAATCAATTGTTACTTTTCACACCCAATGTCAGTTAGGAATTGTCAATAAATAACTTTTGACAGATATGGGCTACAGCAAACAAGTGAATCAAAAAATGGAACAGATCGGTATACCAAGCCCGAACCGTAATGAACAGTTTGGATTTATTAACCATACTGCTCATGAGTACCTGGAGAATGGAGAACCGGTTATCTCTGTTGACACAAAGAAAAAAGAGAACATTGGTAATTTCAAAAATGCTGGTGCAGAGTACAGGAAAGAAAAAGATCCCCGCAAGGTGCTGGACCATGATTTTCCGATACCTGAATTAGGCAAAGTAGCCCCGTATGGCGTATATGTCCTCAATAACAATACTGGTTTTGTTAACCTTGGAACAAGCCATGATACATCTGAATTCGCGGTAACCAGTATTTCATGCTGGTGGAATGCCATTGGGAAAAACACCTTTCCTGATGCAAAGCGAATCTACATCACGTGTGACGGTGGCGGGAGCAATGGTTCCCGCAGCCGCAACTGGAAATATGAATTACAGCAGATAGCCAATGATACGGGGCTTGAAATCATGGTTTCCCATTATCCGCCTGGTACATCAAAATGGAACAAGGTAGAACACAGAATGTTTTGTTACATTTCAAAAAACTGGCAAGGACAACCTCTGATTGATATTGAAACTGTAATTAGCTTAATATCAAACACAACAACGGAAAAGGGACTGACCATTACTTGCCAGCTTGATGAGAAAATATATGAAACTGGCCACAAGATATCAGATGACGAATTAGCGAAAATCAATATTTTTCCTTGTGAAACACTTGGAAAATGGAACTATGTTATCAAGCCCCAAAATTAAAAGTTATTTTTTGACAGTTCCTAAGACAAAATATTGATATGCAAGGGGAGTATTTTAATTCATACGCATGTCATTATCTTTCAGATTACTTTGAGAGAATGAAAAATAAACTTCCCATTGATCCAGTACCACTTGATTCAAAAGAATATTTTTTTAATCAGAGAGGTGCAAAAGTATTTTTTGATATTCAAAAGCAACCGATATTGAGGATTCTGGATGGAAGTTATAAGTATAATGTTCTTTCAGTTGGATTTAGCAAAGAGGGTATTCCATTGGCTACTATTGAAGAACATGAACAAGTATATTGTTATAGATTGCCTGATGATTTGAGCGAATGGACAATGACAGCAGTAGGGTATGCGAATATGGGAATGAACTTGTTCCCGGCAGAAGTTATTTTTACAAAACGTAATGGGAAATTTTATGCGGATATATTATAGGAATATTGAAAAATATTAGGAAGCATCGGTTAGAAATAATCGGTGCTTTCTTTATGCCTGCGGATCGGATTCGTCCGGGCTTTTTTCATGCCGTTTTTGAGGGGAGGTGGTTTTGGTGGCGAACCGGATCCGGCAGATTGTAGGTTCCCTGGCGCAGGGGCTGGTGAACCATGTGGCGATCCTGTTTACCGGGCTGAAAAATACCGCAGGGAATATCTGGTCTTCCATTAAAAATATGGCTTCGTCTGCCTGGAACGGGTTGAAAGATCTGGTGGTTTCTATTGCCGGAAATTTGAGGCAGACGGCGGTATCGGCGTTCCAGAATATGGTCTCTGGTATCCGTTCCGCTCTGTCTTCCCTGGTGAGCGCGGTTTCGGACGTGGCGGACAAGATACGTTCGTTCCTGCATTTCTCCGTGCCGGATGAAGGGCCGCTTACGGATTATGAGAGCTGGATGCCGGATTTCATGGGCGGGCTTGCGAAAGGGATTGAAAACAGCCGGGGGCTTGTGGAGAAGGCCGTCCGGGATGTGGCTTCGGATATGGTGATCAGCCCGAAGGTGGGGGCGGCGGAACTTGCTTCCATGGAGGGCGGTTATGGCGGCATGGGAAATATGGCGGATTTCCTTGCCGGGATCAGGTCTGCGGTTTCGGAGGTTATGGCGGGGTTTGCCGGTCAGGCCGGGGATATCATAATTCCGGTGTATGTGGGCGGTACGCTTTTAGATGAGGTGATCGTGGGTGCCCAGGCGCGGCAGAGCCTGCGGTCAGGAGGGAGGTAGGAATGGCGTTTATACAATATCTGGTGTTTGACGGAATGCCTCTCCCCCTGCCGGATTCCTATGAGGTGCAGATGGTGGATATCGAAGCGGATTCGGGAGGGGAGACGGAGGCTGGGACTTCCCAGCGGGATGTGGTGCGGCTGGGGGTGGCGCGTATCTCGGTTTCTTTTTCCGTATCGGCAAAATGGCTGGGGCTGCTTACGGGGTTTAAGCAGAGGGAGAAGATCAGCGTGGATTATTTTGATACGGAGACGCTGGCGGTGAAGAATGCGGAAATGTTCATTGACGGATATAAGGCGGGGCTGGTGAAGGATACTTCTTATAAGGGACTTTGGAAGGTGTCGTTTACGTTGAAGGAATTTTAGGGAAACGGTTTGAAATAGTGAATGTTTTTTGATAGGATATCCTGTATAATGAATGATGTGGTTGGAGCTTTGTATCTGCGGGAAATTGTAGTATTCAGAAAGAAGGTGCTGCTTTGAAAGAACAGAATTATATCGGCCTGCCTTTTATGCCGGATGTCAGAGCGATTGCCGAACAAAATAATGTTGCTTTAGAGCGGGTGTTTAAGGGGCGGATAAAAGGCCGTTTTTTGATAGACATAAAGGATCAGGTTATGAAGGACTTGGGCTTGGAAAGCCTTTTGAAATATTATGATTTCCGCTGGTCGGATGAGAGGATGATTACGGGGATAGGGGAGGCGGCAGAGTATGATATCTGCAGGATGATAGTGGGGATACATAGGGCGCATTCTGTTTTTCTTTCGGATGATGAAATACGGAAAAACGAAAGAAGCAGAAGATATAGGCAGCAGCTTGTTTTGGAAACGATGGAAAAAATCAGGCTCCGGTTCTATGGCAGTGTATATTTTAGAAAAAATACGTTGCTACATGGAGAGGAATTTCTATATTATCCATTACCATATGAACTTTTTGCAATGTCGTCTAAAATGAGCGAAATGTTGATGGATGGTCATATCATTCACTGTGGACAATTATATTATGGTGTGGTCTATAACGGGCTCTCGGCATTGTCTTTATTGGAAGGCAATCTGTTGGGGACGGCATATCCTTTATGCCGGGGAGCGATTGAAATGTATATCAAACTTCTGATATTGAATACTCGGACAGAATATTATGATTGGTATGAAAAATTTAGGATGTTTGAGGTTGAATATTCCTGCCGCCAGGCATACCCGGAGGAATTTAGCGCATTGTTTGAAAAGCGTGATTGCCAGGATTCAAAGGCCAGGGCAGATTATCTTCATTTTGGCTGGGTGGATTTTATTGAAGGATACCATGAGACAGTGAGGAAATTTCCATATTCTATTTATGGCATTATTACTTTTCTTAAAGAAAAAAACGAGGATAGAATTTTAGCGTTAGAGCGGCTTGAGTCTTTTTATAAGTCGTGCCATGCGTATACCCATGGCAGCATACAAACGGCAAAATATCCGGTGCTGCATTATTTTGAAATTTCAATTATGCTATACTATGTTATCCGGGATACGTTTTTGTTGATATGTGGGGAAAAGGGTGTAGAGGCGTTAGTGAATGGTGACGATATTATTTCAATGATAGATCGGGATTTTGCGGTTTTATATGGGCAGTACGAAATCCGTTCTACAGACTTGTTTGAAAGGTATTATGCTTCTGGTTCATCATAAAAGTGAACAAAAATTTACTTAAAATGTAAGGGCATCAGTCAAAAACGGCTGGTGCTTTTTCTATGGAATGGGGGTGTTTTCCTATGTACCCGGTGAGCGAGGCGTTCCTGCAGGCGGTGCAGGGGAATACCCGGAATTATTACTGGACGGGGCGGATTACGGAAGGTGCGCATAGCTCAAAAAGGAGCGGGGCAGGTACGAGACGCTCCTCGACATGAGGATGAACAACGAGATACCGAAGGAAGTATTCAGCCGCAAGCAGCAGGAGGTGGGGGAGCGGATTGCGGAACTGGAGCAGCGGATGGCGCAGTACGGGGACGTGGAGCCCGCCACGGAGGCAGATGTGAGCGGCAAGCTGGAAAACCTGCAAATGGCTCGGAGTTTCCGTGATAGTTTGGAGTTTTGCGTGATAGTATACGATAAAATTGAAAAATGGTAGCAGGGGGAAAAGGGTTGTTCAATGGTCCTTTTTTGCTTTCCATTCCCGGAAAATAGTCGTTTCGTGACATTCGGTAAAAGGCAGAAAAATCCATCCAATGTAATCAGCAGGCACTGCTGCTTTATGGAGTGGAATGCTTTAGACCGGTAAATACTTGCCTTATGGTGTTAAAAACATGAAAACCGCAAGATACATGAAAAGCAGAATAAAATTTCCTGCTATAATTCGGTGAGGAAGGAGGAAGCTGCAATGCCGGGAAATATCAAAAATGTGACAGCGGTAATCGACTATATTGAGAGCCATCTGCATGAAAAGCTGGATCTGGAAACGATTGCGGAAGCTGTACATTACTCAAAATATCATCTGCACAGAATGTTTACAGGTACGGTAGGTTTGACAATCAAGACCTACGCGCAGCGTCGCCGGTTGACTGAAGCCGCAAAACTGCTTGTTTTTTCGGATAAATCAATCCTCGAAATTGCACTCATTGCTGGATATGAGAGTCAGCAGTCTTTTACTGACAGCTTTAAGGCTATGTATAAAAAGGCTCCTAATCAGTACAGGGAGGAAGAAGAATTTTACCCGTTGCAGCTAAGATACGTTTTGAATGAGAATCCTACAAACTTAGAAGGGGAAAGCTGCTGGCAGCAGAAAATTACTTATGCAACAGACGCTGATATCCCGGAATGGATGAAACTGGTTCATCTTGTGATTGATGGTTTCCCGCATCTGGATGAGAGGCAGTATCTTGAACAGCTTAAAGAGTACATCAGGAACAGGCGGGCATTGATCCTGAAAGACACCGATACCGCAGTAGGAATCATGGCATTTAATGAAATGACAGGGAGTATTGACTTTTTGGGCGTGCATCCGCAATACCGGAAAAAGGGAATTGCCAGGGCATTCTGTGAAAAAGCGTTGCGCGAACTGGTATACTCCGAAGCAATCACCGTCACGACTTTCAGGGAGGGTGATAAGGCTGATACCGGACACCGGAAAACAATCAAAAGCCTTGGCTTTGCCGAAGCGGAGCTGCTGGTCGAGTTTGGGTACCCAACACAGAAGTTCATTTTACGGAAAGAAGAAACGGAGGGAATGGGGCATGAATGAAGTACAGGAAGAAGGAAATCCACTTTCGCAGGACTTTGATATAAAGTCGTTGCTGAAATTCGCACTTCCAACAATTATAATGATGCTGCTCATGGGGTTGTATACGATTGTCGATACAATTTTTGTGGCACGGTTTGTAGGCACCAATGCGCTGTCGGCGCTCAATATTGTATGTCCGGTGATCAATCTGATTGTAGGGCTTGGAACCATGCTTGCCACAGGGGGGAGTGCCATTGTCGCCAGGAAGATGGGGGCAGGGGAGACTGTGAGGGCATCACAGGATTTCACGCTGATCATCGGTGCGGGTGCTTTGTTTGGAGTGATCATTACGGTTTTGGGAACTGCATTAATAGACAATATGATTCGGGGGCTTGGTGCAAGTGGGATTTTATTTCCGTATTGTAAGGAATATCTGTCCATCCTGCTCCTTTTCACGCCCGCAAGTATGCTGCAGGTTCTTTTTCAAAACCTGATTGTAACGGCGGGACGCCCCGGATTTGGAATGGCGCTTGGGATAAGTGCGGGAGCGGCCAATATCTTGTTTGATTATATTTTTATGGTTCCCCAGCAGATGGGAATCAAAGGGGCGGCATTAGGAACGGGAATCGGATACCTGATACCGACAGTGGCGGGTATCCTGTTTTTCACGGTGGGAAATGGCAGCCTGCATTTCAGGGGGCCTGTTATGGATATTTCCGTTCTGGCAGGGAGCTGTGCAAACGGTTTTTCAGAAATGGTAAGCCAGGGAGCCGCTGCAGTGACCACCTTTCTTTTTAACAGGACCATGATGAATCTGCTCGGTGAGGATGGTGTGGCAGCCATTACGATCATCATTTATACACAGTTCCTGCTGACTGCGCTTTACATAGGATTTTCGATGGGAGTAGCGCCTGTTATCAGCTATAATTATGGGAAACAGGACAATGGCCGGTTAAAAAAGGTATTTTCCGTTTGTATGCGGTTTATTATCCTGGCTTCTATCGTTATTTTTGGAATGGCTATTGCCTTTGGCTCCCCGTTGGTCAGCCTTTTTTCGGAAAAGGGGACGCACGTTTATGAGATTGCACGAAGAGGTTTTTTGATATTCCCATTCAGTTTTCTTT